>Ga0209512_1000279_pt1 | contig 97040 bp, 109 predicted proteins | sample frozenSSSSmetaG_FD_184142 | JGI IMG/M metagenome (GOLD analysis project Ga0209512, IMG submission 184142) | Glacier valley bacterial and archeal communities from Borup Fiord, Nunavut, Canada, to study Microbial Dark Matter (Phase II) -... | ecosystem: Environmental > Aquatic > Freshwater > Ice...
GATTGGCGCAGCGAAAGAAGGGGGGGGGGGACGGGGCAGGGCGGAGGTTTTACCATTATGGCTGATGAACTTCAAGCTCTTGGGCAGCGCGTCGAGCAGCTCGGAATCTACCAGTCCGGTTGTGCGGACGGAATTGAAGGTGCGGTAGGCGGCGATGACGCCGTCCAAGGCGCCGCTCTGGCATTCGGCGATGAAGTCAGCTCGGTTGGTCGCCTTGGGCTCTATGATATCTGCGATCTCGGCGACGGCATTCCATTCGCTATGAGCACTGGAGAAAAGTATAGGTCAGACCAGAGAGACAATCTTTGATTGAGGCTGGTGATCAATGGATAAGGACGGGCATACTGTTCGATGGTTCCCAAGAGAAGTACCTTGGGTCTGGCCATGTTGGATAAAGATATATGATATTGAAATGGGAAGGTAAGGAGGTATGTATATTCTATAAAAGCTTATTTCTTTTTCACAGCAATCTCTACAGCAGCAGACGCGGTGTGCTCAGCTCCACGTATATGACGATGCGAGGCTGAAGAAAGTGCGGAGTCTACGATGGACCATCAATTGATAGCCATGAGGTATGGGCGCCTCCTACCCCCTCTCCCCTCTCCCCTTTTTATTTTTGTTGGAGGGGATGGAGGATGGTGTGCTGCCCCGCGATGCCGCGATCCTACCTACATAGGCTGGGCTAGGCTGTACAGAGCTAGCGGCGCCATCAAGAAGCCACCGTCAGACGCCGAAGTAGCTGCCAGAATCCCCACCAATCACTGGCCGTGTAGCGCCAAAGCAGGTCGATGTCATATAATACTAAGTAAATAATACCAAGTCAAATGGACCGCAGGGCATGAATGAATGTCACGACATGAAGCTCAGATGGATTGGTTTGGATATTCTCGAGGCATCATGCCTTGGGACACTTTGAAATTCTCCGCGAGGTCTCGGAAGAGACTCATGGCAGCACGAGCCTGGCAGTTGTCGACCATATATTGCAAATCTGATGACACCCATCCTTCCATCCGTTGCCGTTATTAACCAGCCCCCCTTATAGCAATTATCCGTGAGCCTTTTGAACGCCAAGCTTGGCTCCGTGGATGCCGTGATAACCGCATGCAAGCAAGTTCTCTCCAAAACCAGCGCTGCAACGCCTTCCCTCTAAACCATTTCGCGACAATACCTCCTCAAGCTTGATGTGCCAGACTGGCCAAAGCCGCAGCCGCTTCTCTCTGATCCTCTCCCTGTTCGTCCTCCCTCTCATCCTTCCCATCTCGACTGGGAATCCTCTCCATCTTCGCCATCGTCTGCGCTCGCAGTTCCTCGACCGTCGGCAGCGTCGCCAAGACCTGCTTCCGCCTCTCAAACCAATCCATTTCATTCTTGATGACCTGATCCAGTAGGATTTCCTTCTCCAGCCACTCCTTATCCCTCAACTCGCTCATCATGTCGAGCTCCTGCTTCAGAGACTCTCGCTCCTCCTCCGCCCAGTGCACCTGCCGCCTCATAAGCCGCCAGAGTTCTTTCGAACCGAGTGCTAACTCGTCAATAGTAAAGCCCTGCTCTGTCGTAAGAGGCGCAAAGCCCTCCTGATCTGGTGCGATTGCTGCTGTATCCGTTGCCCGTCCAGGGCCAGGCGATTGGCTCTCGCCCTGTCCACGGCTTCCGGGAGTCTTGAGGATAATCTTGAGACGGTTGCTGCCTTTGGCCGAGGGAGGTTGCATGGATTTGGGGATGGGATCGGACGGTCGTAACGCTTCCGTCTCATGCACTGTGCGCATGTGCTTCGCAAGGGCATCCGAGCGCGTGAAGGAGCGATCGCATTCTATCAGTCCCAGTCAGCTAGGCCATGTGTAATCAAGCTGAGGTCAACCTACCCGGTAGCGCGCAATAGAAAGGCTTTTCCCTCGTATGACTCCTCATATGCGCCTTCAATGCATACGCACTCGCATGCGGATAGCTCTTCCTCGAACATTGCTCCCACTCACACGTATACTTCTTCCCCCTGCCCTCGATGTGATCGTTATGTATATGCGCCACCAGTCGATCCATATTCCCAAAGTCCCCGCCGTGGCAGCCCTCCCAGGCGCACACGGTGACTTGCTCGTGATGTGCATCCTCATCATCCACTCTCGCTGCGCCGGGGGACTGCGGCACGTCGCCCGAGGTGTCGGACGATATGGAGGATAGGGCGTCGAGATCGGGGCCGTGGGAAGTGGGCGTGGCCCGCAGGGAGCCTTCGTCGAGACGTTGCCGTTTTGAGGGCGGCATGGCCGATTCGGACATGTGTTGTTGGTAGTAGTCTGCTTCGTAGGAGTCGGAGTCGATGTTTGAGAGCGGCGAACTCGACGGGGAGGGGCTTCTGGAAACCATCTTGAATGCCGATTGTTTTCGGCTGTCGAAATATGTGAATTGATGAATTGGCGCCTGAGTGATGCTGGAAATAGATGAGACGCTGAAAGTTGTCTCGAGACATTGCTTTCAGAAATCGCGAATGAGGCCTGGCGACGCGATGCTCTGGATTGGGGATAGCGTTCCAAGCTCTCCACACGCAGTGCCAAGCCAAGCGAAAATCGTACAAAAGATGGTCAACTCCACACTCCGTTCCTTTCCTTCTTTCTCTCCTCTCTATATTCATATCTGAACATCTGGATTTATTTCTATCGCCTTGGACGGGCAACTGGCCATCCTTACTAACATGAGTGTCTGGAAAATCTCGCTGTCTGCTCTTGGATCGTAGGGATTTATATAGATACATATATATATGCCTCTCCCAGCCAGATCCAGACAGCTGCAGTCCCGCACACTTCATTCTTATATATCCCAAGGTATGTGATTTACTTCCTATTTCCATCTCTGCATATGATGAATATTCTTCCAAGAGTTCTGCAATTCGTACGATCCTCTCGGGGGTCCCAAGGCGACATCTTATCACATTTTCACATTTTCTGATGCGAATATACACTTTTCCATGGACAATCGATTATGGAGGAGCAACATGCTGACTTTTCATCAAGATACACTACTCTGCCGCATGACCATCTTGTCATTAACATCAAATAAATCCTCTACAAGTATATGTAGATAAACAGAACTATTTGGAGTACTCGCTCCATCAAACATAGCTATAAATGAAAATACAATTTTCCAATCTCGAAATTACCACTCATCAAGCTCCTCATCCCTCTAACCCTCAATCCGGTGATTCAACGCGTATCTCGTGCCCACGACCTTAACCTCACTCAAGATCTTCTCAATCTCCGCCAGCGTAGCCTTATCCAACTTGACCACCTTGGTATTCTCGTTCACTCTCTCCGCCGTGGTGGCACCAGGGATAGGAATGACTTGCGGATGGCCTTTCACACTCTTGCCAGCCTGCCTAACCCAAGCGAGCGCGAGCTGGCCAGATGTGCAGCCGCTCTTCCTTGCAACGTCCTGCAGACGCTCGACCAGCTCCATGTTAAGATGGAAGTTCTCCGGAGCGAAGCGAGGCATTTCTCTGCGGATGTCGCCCTCGGGGATGTCGTCTGGAGACTTGATTTGGCCGGTGAGCATGCCGCGCCCGATCGGAGAATAACTATGAAATCGTCAGTATGTGCGATCCGTAGACTGGTGCTGGAGTGTGTGCTCACGCAACGATTGGAATGCCGGTCTCTCCACAGGCCTCGGCGACACCGTTGGTCAAGATATCGGTGGACCAGAGACTGAGCTCAACCTCTGCGGCTGCAATTTTGGTCACCGATGCCGCCTTTCTGATCGTCGCTGCCGACACCTCGCTGAGACCGATGCTGCCGATGAGTCCCTCTTCCACGCATTTCTCCAGCTCCTTGAGAGTCACATCGAAGAAGTCCACATTCGTCGGCACGCGCGCATACTCGAAGATATCTATCTTCTTCTTGCCATCGAGGATATTATTCGCATTGTTCACTCGATCCCTCACAAATTCCGGCGTCCCATCAGGCATGAACTGCGCCGTGAGCCCCGACTTGATCGAGAGGACGACCTTGTCCGCGTCCTCGGGGTACTTGGTGAAGTAGCCGGCAAGGAGCTGCAGGGAGTTGTAGTCGGGGGAGCCGTAGAAGTCGCCGCCATTCCAGAGCGTGCAGCCGGCCTCGATGGCGGCCTTCATGGCGACGTAGGCTTGCTCAGCGGGGATGGGCTGGGGACGCCATGTGAAGCCTGGGAAAAATTAGTTCGCTGGAACGGTTGGGCTTGATGTCGAAAAACTAACCCATCAGGCCAAAGCCAGTCTCGCCAACCTCCTTTCCGAGAATTTGAACCATTTTGGATCTGTTGATATGAAGATTGAATGTGGACGGTTGTTGAAGTTCGAAGATGAAATGTATTAATGTAGCGGAGAAGCCACAATGGAGCTTTATCTGATTGAAGGGAAAAGTTTGAAGATGTGAAGTCTTGTTGACTATGTCTTGGAGGTACTGAGCCGTGACTGATGATGTATCAAAAAGTTCGATTCAAAGCTGAGGGACAGCTTTGTTATATAATATATAAGTCTACAGTAGCTACATGTTGCCACCCCTCGATAACCCTCCCTCTCGATGATGATGATGGATGATCGGAGATAACAAACATCAAAACGACAACCAAAAGCCTCATAACCTTCAACCCCCCACCCTATCCCCGTTGAATATTAAACATGCGCCCGCATTCACCAGACTTGCGGCCGCACAGGCATCCTTCGGGAGTGCAAAGGGCGAGGGATTATCGTCATCTTCACAGCTAAAATGTCCGCCGGTGGATTGGAAGGCCGAGACCCCCTAGACCCCTGTCTGGTCAAGAAATCTATCTAAGTACCTCTGTACCTCAGTGCGAAGCGGCCGCGATGTGCGGCCGCGTTGGGATGTGGGGTGCACCCTACACAACAGTCCAGCGGCCTCCAGCGGCCCCAGCCCGCCGTTGTCCACGTCACGTGAAAGATCATGGATCAAGTTGTCTCTGACTCTCCCCTCGGTGTCTAAGGAATCTGACGAACCGGACATCTAACCGTCGGATCCTTGACTGGGCGTGGTGAGCCGATGCTCACTCATTGCAGCACCGCACCGGCGCGCGCACAATTCATCGTGCCGTGCCTTCCAGTGCTTGGGGTTGCGTCTTTCTACAGTCTACTGTCTCATTATTTAGAACAGCCGAGATGCAGGCCTAGTCCTATATACCCAGACCCCAAATCATAGTGAAGTGCTGACTGCAGCATTCCTTCACATATAGCTGCATGCGAAGTCTGGTGGCAGACTGCTGAATTTCCTTATGCCGTTACCATTACTTCTTGCTATGTTGTGCTGCAACGACTTACAGTCTCGCGTTAACAGCGAAGTTGAGATATCATGCCATCACGGCCCTCCTGCAAACAATGTTCGACGTCAGAATCGTTAGATTTACCAATATATTGTCCCCAATACCTCTCTCAACTGGAATGCTTCCTATCACCATCTACGCCGATGATTTTTAGTCCCCCCAAATCCGTATATGCTAGCTGATATTTGGTAGGATGCCATGCCACTACCGGGCTTGGTGCTTGCGTTTTGACGCTGTGGACATATTCTCCTGTCTCCACGTGCGCGATTTCCAGACCATTGCCTTCGTCACTGCCTCCAACAATATACATCCCGTCCCAGGTGAAGCTGATACTCCTCACTGGGCCAGTCATATCAATCAACGTTCGTTGGCAAATCCAGTCTTTTGTATCCCAGAGTGCTATGATCGAGTCTGAGCCGCCGCTTGCAAGATATCGTGCCGACGGTTGAAGAGCCACGGAAAGGCATGACGATGTATGGCCATTTAGGGTAAGTGGCTTCTCTTCCCATTGCCGCTGAAAGACAGGCTGCAGATCTGGATAACTAAGTATTTTAACACGCCCTTCGCCCGTGGAAACGAAGATTTTCTTTCCACTCCAACAGAATGCAATTTCATTCGTTTGCACATCTTGTTGGTATTCAGCCACCGGTTTCGATTGTGCTGGATCGATGATGAAGAGATTGTCCGTCTAAAGATGTTAGTCGTAGCCACACATAAACTGATAGCTTCAACCTACCTTATTTCCTACAATAATACTTTCGCCGTCAGGATGCCAAGCTAGAGATACAGCTGATCCTAGTCCTTTAACCTCATTGGTACATGTCTTCGTGCGAACATCCCAAAGTTTCAAAACACCATCCGCACTCAGACTACATAGCTCAGCATCCTTTACAGGATTAAAAGCGACCTTCTCAATGCTGGCCTCGTGGCCCTTCAGCTCTGTTGAATATCGAACATTTGGTCGATCAGGGTTCCATACTCGGAGAGTTCTGTCCGCAGCACCGGAGGCAATTAAAGTCCCCAATGGATTCCAATCTAGACATCTTATGCTGTACCCATCATTTAGCTTGCATTTCCAAAATCTGCGGATGGACTTTCTCGTCATCGTCTCCATGAGCTTTTTATTGGCCCAACAGGAAATCAGAGTTATTTTGCCAGTGGTCTTTTTAACAGCCAAAGGAAATTGATAACAAAAGAGACAGATGGTTTTATACTCCAGCCCTGAAAGACATTTCAGACACAGAATTGAACAAACATTCCTGTACGTCGTAGGTAACAGAGACTTCAAATGCACATCTGCTTTGTATCTTGCCACACAACTGGAAGCTTCACACTCGTGATTCTGAAGGGCTTGAATTCAATAAAATCATAATTACGAGAAAGCACGAAACCCTTAAGAAATAGTGGTAAACTCACGCATGGGATCCAGCACCACGAGCAGCTGGATCATGGTATGTCTGTGTTTTGAGGTTGCCAAAAACCGTGGGAAAGCGTTCCTTTGACAGGCTCGGCCTTGGCCGTATGGGCGCCATCGAGTCTGTCTCCCCAAGGACCAGAAGTGAATACTGTGACCTTTCAGAGCCACCGTGTGTGATAAAATACTATCCCAAACAGCAGTGGTGTCAATCTCTGTGGTAGGGATTCCTCGCTGTAAATTCTAAGCCTCCATGTCACCCTTTCAGAAGCCAGAACCGACTGACCTTGTGAAAACTCGAAACTTTTATGTCGCCTTGTAAAGAATGTTCCTTAATGTTGACTGAGGAGAAAGCTGTACAGTTGTATGAGGAAATAGAAACAGAACAATCAGGCAGATGAAGTAGAGGTATGTATAGATATATATATACGCGTCCTTGGCAGGGTGATCAGACAATAATGATTGATGATGGACGATAGAGGAGTCTACCACCAAGCTTTGCCATCACGATTATGTTCATAAGTTCATAAATGCCATATGCTCTCATAAACCTGCCCCTTTGAACTTTTCATAAGTACGTAAAAAAGGGAAAGGCGGAGACGGCTGAGCAGAGGCAGAATTTTGAGTTTTGCGCCAAGGAAAGTAAACAAGTACCTAAAGAAGAGGACACTTGTCATGTTGTGGCCAGTAGTTTGGACCAGAATAGTAATGAATCCATCCAATTTATTAGTGCATTCTGATCAATGAAGTTTAGCTTATCTGATTCGCTCACACTATCGAAGTTCTACACGAAGATAAAGTTCCTTTTGGGTTTAGTTAGGTAGTCCAGATGCTAATTTATCTCTACAAAAATGCTCATGATGGCCCATAGCAACCCCGCCATTTGACTTCCGGAGTGACAAGAAACTCAAAACAGCTTCACATCTTCATTTCACCTCGCATTTCACCTCTCATCATCCAAACGACTCTCCTTGAGTGTGAGTACTCTGTCCCTTATCCATTGCGCTATGGCTGCAGTACATTATCAAGTCGTCACCATTCCCGCCCTGTGTGATAGGCCATCATAACCCCACCTCTAGCGGGGGATATTACACGTTGCATTGCACACCTGATTGCAAATGGCACAGAGCCAAAAACAAACTTCTGGCAGCCCAACACTTTCTCTCCAGCTGAAACTGACTCTACAAAGATTTTTCTTCCTTCTACAATCACCACTTCATAAATACATACTACTGCCGCGACCATGGGTGTCCAAGACGTTCTCACTCGCAAGACTGGTGTCATCGTTGGCGATGATGTCCTCAAGCTCTTCAACTATGCCCAGGAACACAACTTTGCTATCCCCGCTATCGTGAGTACCCCTCACTGCCTCCTATGCAGGTCGCAAACAGACAGACACAAGCTGACAGCATCTACCAGAATGTCACCTCTTCCTCCACCGTCGTAGCTGCTCTTGAGGCTGCCCGCGACAACAAGGCCCCAATCATCCTCCAGATGTCCCAGGGTGGAGCCGCATACTTCGCCGGAAAGGTACATATATCATATGTCAAACTCGGAGACTACACGAGCAATGCTGATATACTCTCCAACAGGGTGTTGCCAATGGCAAGCAGGAGGCATCCATCGCTGGTGGTATCGCTGGTGCCGCCTACATTCGCGCCATTGCTCCAGCATATGGCATCCCAGTTGTCCTCCACACCGATCACTGCGCCAAGAAGCTCCTCCCATGGTTGGATGGTCTCCTCGATGCTGATGAGAAGCACTTCGCCGAGCACGGCGAGCCTCTGTTCTCTTCCCACATGATCGATCTTTCTGAGGAGGAGGTTGACTGGAACATCAAGACCACCGCTGAGTACCTGAAGCGCGCTGCCCCAATGAAGCAGTGGCTCGAGATGGTGAGCTCCTTTGAGTTGCAGAAATAGAAATAGTATACTGATTCGCTGTAGGAAATCGGTATCACCGGTGGCGAGGAGGATGGTGTCAACAACGAGGATGTTGATAACAACTCCCTCTACACCCAGCCAGAGGATATTCTCGCCATCTACAAGGCTCTCTCCCCAATCTCCCCATACTTCTCCATCGCCGCTGGTTTCGGAAACGTCCACGGTGTCTACAAGCCAGGAAACGTCAAGCTCCACCCAGAGCTCCTCGGCAAGCACCAGAAGTATGTCAAGGAGGCCATCGGAGCCAAGGAGGACAAGCCAGTCTTCCTTGTCTTCCACGGTGGATCCGGTTCCTCCAAGAAGGAGTTCACCGATGCCATCAGCTACGGTGTCGTCAAGGTCAACCTCGATACCGATTTGCAGTACGCTTACCTCACCGGCATCCGCGACTACGTCTTGACGAAGAAAGACTACATCAGCAAGCAGGTCGGCAACCCAGACGGAGAGGATAAGCCAAACAAGAAGTACTTCGACCCAAGAGGTAAGACAGCTCCACCGACCCGCAAGCAAATTTGTATGGTTACTGACGTGCCATAGTCTGGGTTCGTGAGGGTGAGAAGACCATGTCTATCCGTGTTGCCGAGGGTCTTAAGGACTTCAACACTGCTGGGCAGTTGTAAGCGCATAGTGAATAGCTATGGTGCGTGTTATGGGCAGAGATTGGTCACATATTTTGCGGGACTGCAGCCGCTGCATGGTGGAGTCGAGTCGAGTACAAAGCCATGGAGCTACAGATTGAGACAGGCTGATGCAAAGGACAAATTCAATGTACAAACTGCCATTTTCTGCTTGGTGATGCGAGACTCTATGTAGTGAATTTGCTCCAAATGCCTCAGATATCGAGGGTTCAACTGAGATTTTGAAGCATCGTATCTGTACTGGAGTTTCTCGATATTCGCGAACTGTTATGAACTTATGATTCGAGGTTTGAGCTTCCGGATTCGCCTCTGCCTCGTCAGCTCGCCTCAGTGTTGTGGCTGAGTGTGACAGCTGACTGCTCAGTGTTCCTGAATAACAAATATTCTCGTCGTAGGCGTGGAAATGAATCCCGATGTCCAATGAGCCCCATTCGGCTAGCTGGCTGTGCTGTGCAGCCAGGGGCAGCGCCAGCGAAGGTTATGGGAGATCATCAAATGTCATTTTGAGTAGTGGTGGAAACCTTCCACTGGAAATGGAAGCTCCTGACTTTAACCCTCTGTGATTGAACTTACACAGTCGGTATGCTCTTGTTTGCAAATGGAGATTTTACTTATCTTGTACACCTCAGCTCCCTCCCATTGGCGACGTCTTCCGTGTCCGTGGCAAGCTTTCAAAGATCAACCAACGCACGGGCCACTTTATTATTGTAGCCCCCCCCCAAAGCTCCCATGGCTTCGGTTCGGTCACTTATGTACATACGTATACTCTACTCCAGGGACTCCTCGAGCCCAGCTTCCGATCGCTATATATTATTTCGTGCTATGAATTGATCAACCTGAGCTCCAAAGTACATTCTTGTCAGTTGGAAGCCATCTTCTTGCCTAAGAGGCAATGCGCCCATTCGAATGAGGCCTCACGCGGCATTGCTGAGCCATGTACTGGCCCATTGGAGCTCCCCGGATATATGCAGCTTGCAATAGCAAGGCCTCGAAAGACCGTGTGCATCATCTCGACGACGATGCCGAGTCGCGGGGGACAACAGAGAGCGGATCTTACATAAACGTCTCAAGTGCAACGTCCGATACTGCGCAGGATGAAGCAGAACTATTCACGGGGCACTTGACCCCGTCGACACCCCGTACTCCCGCCATTCAGCCAGTTGAGCACGATGTGCAAAGACGATTACCAGCGAAGACGCTCAGCCATTTGGCAGATGGACATGAAGATACAGTTCGAAATGCAGAACGACAGCCTATATTGGGGCTTAGAATGTCCCGTACTGGGCACCTATTTGCTGTCATTACAGCAACGTCAATGACTATATGGCAAACAAAGGTATTCGGCTTCTGATCTCCATAGAGCACCAAGAGCATTGCTAATGCTAGATAGCCAACAGCCATACTGGCAGTTGTGGTTCGATCGCCCAGTTCTCTCAGCACTTACGGACCAAATATTTCTCTTCTGATTCGACCCGACTCGGCCATATTCGTCGTTCAAACTACGCTTGGCTATCTCATAACCTATTCTTTGGCGACCGATCCGGATGCTCGCGTCTACAGGCCTCATTTTCCTGAGAACTCTAGCGTTCATACTAGACGACAGAGCCACTTCACGGGTGCTCGAAACCAAAGTGACAGGATATTATGGGGTCCAGGCGAAGGATGCGGAATTCGTGAAGTTAGCGTTCGTTTTCGGATGGTGATCAAGGTCGATGCTGGCATTGAAAGAGCCCTCGCGCTGGACGAAGAATTGGTCGTAGCCACGCATAAACCGCCTGCAGTTCAATGCATAAGATGGACTCCGGATAGTACAGGCAACCAAACCAGTACCGAGTTGCTCAGCAAAATGGCATGGCTGCCAAAGAAGTCTACAGTTGTGGATATGATATACGATAGACCAATGAATTTGTCGGCATGGATCACCAGCGACGGCAAGGCCTTTGCTGTACAACGTCTCATTGAGTCGCGGGATGCCAAGAGAACGGAATCATCAGATGTTGCTTCACCTAAGAAATTAAGCAGTGCGGCGAAACTATTCAGGGGTTACTGTTTTCATGATCCAACCACAGAGGGACAATATGCCTCAAAAGTGGCTATCAACGCCAGATTCTCCTTAATTGCCGTTGCTCGTGCAGATTGCAGCATTGATGTGTATACAGCTAGAGATTATGTTGGAAATATACCTCTATCTCACAGACAAAAACCTTCGGTATCAAGCTCCACTTCTGGCAGCATCACGTTTTTGAGTTATTCGCCCGATGGATATTGTCTCTTCGCTGGATTTGAACATGGCTGGGCAACATGGAGCGTGTTCGGCAAGCCAGAGAGTACAAGCTTCACTGCTAATCGAGAAATCGCGAAAGCTAACAATGAAAGCTGGCTTAATGGAGTCAAAGAAGGCGTATGGATTGGAGGAGGATCAGAAATACTTCTCGTCGGGCAGAATGACGATCGACTGTGGATATTGGAAATGGCACGTAGTGCAATTACGGGCTGTTTTACCGCTGCCAACATATCCCGAACTATGTTACAAACCAGAGACTCGATCATGGTTTATCGGGGTTATGATCTGCCTGATTTGACAACGATATCCGCTGAGTCCTCTTTGTGGCATCATGCACAGATTCCAACGGCGTATCTTACCGAACAGTGGCCGATCAAGTGTTCAGTTGTGTCTCCAGATGGGAGATATGCTGCAGTCGCAGGTCGTCGCGGTCTCGCTCACTATAGCATAACAAGCGGCAGATGGAAGACTTTTGCTGATTCCAATGTGGAGAATGAGTTTACTGTTCGTGGAGGAATGTGTTGGTATCAGCACATCCTGGTGGCAGCTGTAGAAGCCGGCGATTTCTACGAAGTAAGACTGTATCCACGTGAAACGTCTCTTGACAATTCGTCGGCAATTCATACAGAACGTCTACCAGCACCTGTTGTCCTCATAGCACCTTCCGGTGAGGATTCCTTGCTTGTCTATACTTACGACAACTTGCTTTACCATTACATATTCACGTCAATCGACGGATCAACCGGACTTGTACAAGTTGGGCAAATCGCTTTTCACGGTATAGTCAGATCGCCGGCACGAGTGAGAGGCTTGAGCTGGATTCTACCTGATCATCAAATGAACGAAGGAGATCCGGCTCAGGATGTCGCTACTGCAACTGTGGTGTTCCTCGTTGATGGGAAACTGGTTTTGCTACAACCTTCATTAAATGAAGAAATGCAGCTTAAGTATGATATGCGGATTATTGCTCAAAATATCGAGTACTATGTGTTGATGAGGGATTCGCCGACGACGCAAACTCCCATTTCAGCACTAGCAAACTCACCGTCGATCAGCTCTTCAGTGAATGGCTTTGAAGGTCTCGGCCTGCGAGATTCTCTGTGGATGTTTGATGGGCAAGAAATGAAGGCTTGGCCTGATGTACAAGACGTCCTACGATCAGCGCCTTCTGATCTAGGCCGAGAATTGCCGTCAACAATTGGACTTACCATGGATTTCTATCCGCTCTCGATCTCGCTCAACAAGGGTATACTGGTGGGTGTCGAGCCCGACTTAGTGCAAAGGAGAGATGTCAATTTTGCTTTCTTCCGCTTCGCAATCCGAGTATGTTACCTTCTCTGATTGTTTCATTCATTACTAATATCGTTGTTAGACACATTTGTTCATTCCGCCATTGCTCAAATTCCATCTATCCCGATACGACTCGACAGCTGCGCTTCATCTTGCACATCAATATCAACATCTTGAATATTTCCCTCATGCATTGGAGATATTATTACATGACGTATTGGACGAAGAAGTGGATAATCCTCCGGCTCATGATCAAGCCTTACTGCCCGGTGTGCTTTCCTTCTTATCATCATTCCCACAATATCTAGACATCATCGTACAGTGTACGAGAAAAACCGAAGTGCGATCATGGCGCACACTCTTCTCATATTTGCCGCCGCCAGCAGAGCTGTTCGAAGAGTCCCTACAACGAGGCTCTTTGAAAACGGCAGGAGGGTACTTGCTCGTTCTGCATACCTTCGAAGAGCTGGCCTCGAGTTCCGAGCAGCTTATCAGCTTGCTTGGCAGAGCGAAAGACGAAGGCGACTGGGATCTGTGCAAAGAGCTGGCGCGCTTCCTGACGGCCTTGGATGAGAGCGGCACGACACTAAGAGAGGCGTTGGAGTTGGTTGATCTGCGAAGTCCGGTCGAGGAACGTGGGCAGAGCAGCTTCTTATTTAAAGGCTCTAATCTGAAACCACCACGGTCGAGGCATACCAAGCCGACGGGACTGGGAATATATGAGATATCTGAGCGATCTAGCAGTGGAAGTCGGAGTCCAGGCCAGAGATCGAATGACGGCGATGCATCAACACGTACAAACGAGAGTATTCCAGGCTATTTCTCGATTAATTAGATGGCTCTTGTACACGGATATAGATTTAGTATTTGGGAGCATAAGCGGGCGTTTAGAGATCGGTTATACAAATACAATAAATTTATCTTCGTTTCTGCGTTTGTAAAGTTTATTGTAATGTTCTAATACAACGAATATGAGAAGTTGCTTGCTGTGAGTAAGGCTGCATACTGTACAAGCAGGGGGTATGTATGTACGAAGAGTTTCCACGTGAATTTGAATTTGCAATGTGCAGGGATCTCCTATCGGCTCGTCACAAGCGGCCGCTCTCCCCACCATCAATCATCACGATTGTGTCGTCGCTTCTCTGCTACTGAGCCTCACCACCAAGGCCCCAACGATCTTCGCTTTTAACCCCGCGTAGCGCATTACAAAGAGGCGCGCTGAGGTGTATAGTAACGTCTGCTCACGTCGCAGCAATATGGACGACTTTAACAGCGAGACGGACAGCGACTATACCAGCTACTGGAGAGATTGGGTGAGTCTGCGCTCCTGCAGTTTCTGTTTTTGATATCGCGTCTTTGCAACGAGAGGAGGAAGGAGGGGACGTGGTGGGCTGTTTGGGATGGTCAAGAAGCTGCGACGGAGCGACGACAAGCTATGGCTGGACGGGTGTGGTCAGCGCGATGTGATTCGGACATCGACTGTCTCGCAGGTGGAAAGTTGAAGCCGTCGAGGGGCAGTGTCGCAGGTCTGACAGAAGTCGAGCGGGCATCCTGCTACAACAACAACAACATTGGATATCCGCCACATTCCTACTCTCTCTATTTGCTTAGAAGGATATATAACGATATGAGCGTCCATCGACCCTCACCAGCGACGCTGCGGCTTACCCAGCCGTCGTTCTTGCAGCCTCCCCAACCATCGCCATCGCCATCACCGCCACCACCTCCGTCTTATGGCCAGCCCAAACCTGCTAATAACTTTTTCAATAGGGTCTCTTTTAATTTCTTCGTTCTGCTTTGTTTTGTATTGTGCCATGGCTAACCTTGTGCGCCCTGCAGTTCATCTCTTCGAGGGGGAACGAATACTTCTGCGAGATCGACGAGGACTACTTGACCGACCGATTCAATCTTACGGGCTTGAATACGGAAGTGCAGTACTACCAGTATGCGCTAGACTTGGTTACAGATGTGTTCGACCTGGATTGCGATGATGAGATGAGGGAGACGATCGAGAAGAGCGCGAGGCACCTATATGGGCTCGTACATGCTCGGTATATTGTCACAACTCGGGGTCTGGCAAAGATGGTACATTTGCTCCCGTCTCCGCCAATTCTACGCAACGTCTGCTAACGGTCTCTGCAGCTCGAGAAATACAAGAAAAACGACTTCGGCAAATGCCCCCGCGTAATGTGCAAGTCGCAAGCTCTCCTGCCCATGGGCCAATCCGACAACCCCAACATCAAAGCCGTCAAGCTCTACTGCGCCAAGTGCGAAGACATCTACAACCCCAAGTCATCGCGCCACGCCGCCATTGACGGCGCGTACTTCGGGACCAGCTTCCATAATATCCTCTTCCAGGTGTACCCGGCGCTGATACCGGCGAAAAGCTCTGAGCGGTACATACCGAGGATTTATGGGTTCAAGGTGCACGCGCCGGCGACATTGATTAGGTGGCAGAATGGGCAGAGGGATGACATGAGGAGGCGCTTGCGGACTCTGAAGGTCGAGAGTGGGTTTAAGGACGATGAAGGGGATGAGGTTGATTCCGAAGATGACGAGGAAGAAGAGGGCGATGCCGCCAACGGAGTTATTGCCGTGGGAGGTGATGCCAATGGTATGAAGTAAACTCTGACTGGACGATACGAGGATGATACGCGTCAAGTGATGACGATACGATGTCTGGCTTTCAACAAAGGTGATAATAGGGAAGAAAAGATCGGCTGGACTCGGGGGTTGCTGCACTGTAGGCGTTTTTGATGTGAGATTATTACGCGCTGATGGATCATGCGCAATTGGGCGGTTTGGACGGGGGAGAAGCTAGCTTTTTTGTTGGCCAGCGAACGCATATAGAAAGCATCGATCCCATTTTATGTATGTTCTCTGGTTATGATTTGGTGTGCCTTTTTATTCGCAATCAAGGTATTTCTTATGGCTCTTTGTAATACATCCTCTCCTTTTATCAGACCGAGTCGAGCGAGCAAGTGGTGGCTATGATTATGAGAATGTTATGCTCTTCAGTGCTGGCCTCTAGGAAGCTCGAATAACGAAGTATAGAGTATAAAAGATGACATATGATTCTAACAAAGTAAAAGAAAGAAACAAGAAAGAAAGAACCAACTTGCTTCAATCTTCATTCAGGGGTCGTTCAGAGGTGCTTGAAAAGGAGGCAGAGTAGGATTCCATGAGCAGCACGTGACTGATATGATCATAGAAAGGGTCAAAAATGAACGACCACATTACCACATTAAAAGCCTCGAAGACCTATATATAAAGGGCACATTATCGTGTTGTTGAATCTGATAAATGCGGCACGATTTCGGGAATTGTTTGGGCACAAGTTCTCATCGCGCAGCCTTTGCCGAGACGGACGTCTGTCTGATCTGTGCGGAGCAAGATGTCATCATCTGCCGCCATATCTCCTATCCACATCCGATCCACATCCGATCCACATGCCTCTCCTAGAAAGTACCTAGGCAGGCTTTGGGACGTTCTTGAATCCATTGACATCTTGAATATGAGATTTCTTGTTTCGTTTTTGTATTTAGTGTCGTAGTGTCCTACATGTCCTGCGCAGCATACGTCCTATACCCATTTGCCTCTTAATGTGCTGCTACTTACTCTATTCCTCTATTATTCTCGTTCCAAGAATACCATCCATGCAGCCAGAACTAGATGCCTAGGTCTACTGCTCTTTCACTTCATTTGATTCGATAAAGGATAACGAGCCCCGCCATGCATGCCATCACGACATAGCGCCTCGCGAATAACCCCTCGAATTGCTCAACTCTCCTCTCATCTCTCTCATCTCTCTCATCTCTCCCTCTCTTCCTCTGCCTCATCACCAACTCGCAAAATGTCTTCTCACACTTTCCAAAAACTCAATACCGGCGCCACTATCCCAGCCCTCGGCTTCGGGACATGGCAGGATAAGGATGAGCAGGAACCTGCTGTGCTCGAGGCCTTGAAGGCAGGAGTCAGTTCTCCCCCGACCCCTCGCAGTGCCTCAGGGAGCCAATACTGATATCTTGACATAGTATCTGCACATCGATACCGCCCACATCTATGGCACCGAGCCCGCTGTCGGGGCCGCCATCAAGAAGTCCGGCATCGACCGCTCCACTCTCTTCATCACCACTAAGCTATGGAACAACTCCCATGCGCCTGAGGACGTCGAGCCCTCCCTCGATGCCTCTCTGAAGGATCTCGGTCTCGACTATGTCGACCTCTACCTGATGCACTGGCCGGGTGCCTTCAAGTCGGGCCCAGACTTGTTCCCCCGTGACGCATCTGGAAAGGTCGAGACCGCGGATATCGACTTCGTAGACACATGGAAGGCGATGGAGAAGCTCCTGAAGACCGGGAAGACCAGGGCGATTGGAATTAGCAATTTTGCCAAGCATGAGGTAGAGCGTTTGTTGAAGGAGACTGACGTCGTGCCCGCCGTGCATCAGCTTGAGCTGCATCCGTGGCTCCAGCAGAAGGCGTTTGCCCAATGGCATAAGGAGAAGGGGATTCACATCTCCCAGTATTCGCCATTTGGGAATCAGAATTCCTTTTACGACTCTGGCAAAAATTTCACGAAGTTGATTGTGAGAACTCCCTTCATTTCACATGAGATGAGACGAAACCGGATAGGACAGGATGGGACGAAGTGAAATGAACATTGACTGATGAACGTAGGATGAGCCTCTCCTCAGCGAGATCGGCAAGAAATACGGCAAGACCGGCGCACAGGTCGCGCTCGCCTGGGGCATTGCAGAGGGCCGAAGCGTACTGCCGAAGAGCAAGACGCCGTCGAGGATTGAGGCTAATTTTGGAGGTGATTTCAAGCTGGATGAGGAGGACGTGACGAAGGTTGATGGGCTGGATAGGAAGCTGAGATTCAGCGACCCGAGCGAGGCCTTTGGCTATAACTTCTATACTGATCTTGATGGCAAGAAATAGAAAGGGTGTACATTGTGCATATAGACTCTAGGAAAATTGCATGAGCACTTGCCTCTAGATTGCTCTGAAGGGCAATGTTGCAGAATCTCTGCTGCAGAGCATGAGGGCAGCTTCTCAAAAGTGATCGCGTCAAAAATCCGTCTGGCGCCGTAAGCCTTGAGATGGGATTGTATTGTTGCATTCTTCATTGCATCTCACCATCGGAGCCGCAAAGCATCAACAAAGGAAGTCGTCAAAGATCATGGATGCTGATCGGAGCAATATATAAGCAGCCCAAGAACGGCCATCCCTGTCGTCGACACACCGGTTAAAATAAGGTTTGACCTTGAGGCACACTGTGTCAATAGTTACTCCGTCTGCCGCTAACAACTGAGAAGACAGTAAACGGCGAAGATGCCGATGAGAAATGGCCTGGGGCTGGTGTGAGTTTTACAACGAGGTACGACGGTAGGAGGGAGAAGTTCCGGAGAAGTCAGCCGAATACAGATGAGAATAAAAGAAAGAGCGGCGAGAAGCGTAATGGGCTCGGCATATATTACGTGCCCACAGGGTGGTTTGGTCGTCTGGGAACTCCTTTCACTTGCAGATTACTTGCCCCATGCCGTCCGGATCTCGTTCTCGACCATCCAGAAGATTATCCATTTGATCCTAGAGAGCTATTTTCGATGTCTCAATCCTGCGTTCCATGTATCTTTTGTATTCCTGGTAAGATTACATTCTGCCGCTTCCAACAAACGACCCCCAGACGTCTATTACAACAAAAATGATTTCGTGTACGACATTGATATCCCTATCAATATCCAAGCTGATTCTGTCAAATGATACTCCAGCACCCAATGCATATCCGATATCCATATCCAATGCTTGCATCTCAACGACAGGCCCCATTCATAATATCCCTCAACACCGGCTTTCCTGCAAACAACGCCTTCTCGTTAATCATCGCCCTCTTCGGCTCCTGTCCCCTATTCTCCTTCCCCCTCGCATTTCTCTGGCCCTCCTGACTCCCCAGCGCCAACGGCCTCTTCGCGTCCTTGGTATCAATAGCCTTCCACTTTCCGCCCTGAGGCGAATCCGCCCTACTAGCAGTAACCTGCGTAGCCCCATCCTCAAAAACATGCGCCTCCAACGCCTCCTGCGGCAAATCATAGATCCAATTCTTCTGCTCCATCAGCCTCACAAACTTCCCCACCATCTCCTCACTCTCCCCACTCTGCCCCTTGAGCGTCGATCCGCTGCCGATGACAAGCAGCTTCGTCTTCGCCCGCGTAAACGCCACGTTGATCCGCCTCCAATCCCGGAGGAGTTCTCCAACCGAGGCGCTCTCGTTGCTCCGCACCAAGCTGATCACAACGACCTCCTTATCTCGGCCTTGGAAGCGGTCGCAAGTGTGCATTTCCACCTCCGGATGCGCTCTCATGTCACGTTTGAGCAGCGCGAGCTGGGAGCGGTAGTGTGTCATGACGCCGATCTCGCTGCCCGGGACGCCAACGGCAAGGAGGGACAGCACGATTTGGCTGCAGATGCTCGCTTCAAGTGGGTTTATGATACGGTTTCCTGTTGCGACTTCGCGGGAGGCGGGGAGGAGGGTGTCGGTGTTTACGAAGCAGGCTTTGGTCGACGGATCGAGAAGGTCGCGGAGCCAGCATCGGCCTCGAGCTGGGGACCTGCAGATCGTCTTCGCGGCTTTGGCCATTGTCGAGGGCGAGAAGTGGTGGGCTTGCAGGCCGGCCATATTGGGGATGACGATGCTGCGGGCAGCGACTTCGGGAGTTCCGCATTTGAGACGCCCGGCGTAGATGAGATTGTTGGATAAAGCCATGACGTCCTCACACATACGGTATTGGTGCTCGAGATTGACGACGGCGGAGGGATGCGCGTCGGAGAGAAGTTTGAACAGACTCACGTCCAGACCTCCTGTGCGGGCTTCTTCGTTCTGCACGAGCGGCGGGAGCTGGTTGTGGTCGCCGACGAGGACGAAGGTGCGGGCCATGCGGATTGGACCTAAGCAGACTGGAAGAGTGATCTGCGAGGCCTCGTCCACGATGCAATAGTCGAACGTGCGCTCGTTAAAGATGGGATGGTTAATGCCGAGGCACGTTGTTGCTACAATGGGCGTGTCGTGCCACAGACTTCTCAGTTCGTCGAACGACGTCCTGGGTTTTGTGGCCAGTTCTGTGAATTCTTGGACTTCGGTATTCACCTTGGCGGCGGCGCCGAGACGAAGGATTGGGATCTTGTCGTCGCGGAGTTTGAGGAGAATGTTGTCCACGGCAGTATGCGTATAGGATGTAAGTAGAACGCTCTTGCCTTGTGAGACCAGGGCCCGAATAATGTGCGCAATGGTAGTTGTTTTTCCTGTACCGGGCATGCCCAGTACGAGGGCATAATCTTGAGCACTCATAACTTTCTCAATGGCTCGCCTTTGGTCAATGTTGATGTTTTTCCGGTCTTTCAGCACATAATTTGTGGAGTGAGGCTTAAACTTGGGCGCCTCAAGGTCAACGACAAGACTTCTAATCTCTCTTGATCCGAATGGCCCGTCGGCCATTACTTGTATGATATTGTTTCGAACAGTTGCCATGCCATTGCTGAACTCATCTTTGTCTAGTCTGTATTGAACTGGTGCTTCAACGATCTTGCCTTGCGCGGCTTCAGGGGCTGATCCTTCATCAGCAACTTCCATGATGCTTGCAAAGACCTGATTGTTGGCCTCATCAAAGCCAGGACGGCGGATGCGAGCATTATGTAGACGACGATCAACTGCAACTGTGATCCGATGCTTGCGCACGTGAGTCACGTATCCGTTGGCAAGAGCAAAATGTCCCTTCTCATCTGAGATCACGATCGGCTCGCCGACAATGATCTGAGACTCGAGGAATGACGATTTGGGAGCATTGTCATCCCTAATCAATGTATATCGGAAGCGATTGATCTTTGGGTTGTCCTGCTCCTCATATGCCGAGCCAGGCTCGATGATAACATTTGAGAAGCATCTGCCTAATTTCTCACGCTCCGAGCTCAACATAGTCCATAACTCTCGTCTGAACTTCAAGCTCTCTTTCTCTTCCTTGGTGAGGAGGTCGTCCCACTTAAGGAAGAACTCTTTATGCCTTGGAGTGAGGTGTTTGACAATTTCGTCGAACTTGGCTTTCATGCCGCTGGTCTCTCCGTCTCCATCATCAGCAAGCTTGTGGTATATAAAGCATGCGGTTTTGGCATAACAGCGGTTACACAAGTTCTCCTTTTTTAACATTGGTGGAAGCTGAGCATGTCTTTCCCGCACAAAGCACGCAAGCTCGTTTCTTTGCATAATCATATGTCGTAGCTCATGTCGAATGGCTGGAATGCGAATCGTCTCAGACGTTTCCATATAATAGAGGATCCCATAGGCGATTTCAATATCATACCGATCTGAGAGAAGAAGGTTGTAGAGAGCAGTTTGGGCCCGATGTGCAGCATTAGCCCCTTTTCCAGTTTTCACTTCGAATGGAACTGTTAACGTTCTGCTGGTCTTCGCATCCTGCATTGTAACTTGTACAGTCGCATCAATGTTGCCCTTGAGACCATACATTGGCGACCACACGTGCTCTTCAACATCTAATAACTTGCTGACACACATGGTAGCCGTCTCGCCATTACCAGCTTTGACAACAGCTTCCAGGTTAGGCTTCGACGTAACGAACACTTCGGCCCAAGCTTGCAACTCCCCCATCTTGCTTCGAAGATATTCCACAGCCTGAGCAATCTGGAGTTTTATGGTGTATAAGTCTTCTAAATGTCTCGTTGCAGTCTTCTCAATAAGATCGTGTAGCCACGGGGTATCCCATCGATTTGCCATCATTGCGGCTTGGAATATCTCGTGGAGAATGGTTCCATAAACCAGCGGAGCGCTCGAGTCATTGGTCGCTTTAACGCGGTCTTGCAGCACCGCACGTCTGGTACAACTGAAGGAGTCGGCGACCACGGTGGACGAAAGCAGATGGTCAGGATGGAGAATCAACATGTTCTGCAAGTCGTCAATGATGATTTGGCCAGATACAAAGTTGCCAATAACATGGACATAAGCTTTCTCTGTAACTGGTGTTTCGATCCATCCATCTCGTAATCGGATCGTCTGAATTGCTTTTGTGGTCTCTACCTGCACCAACAGAACCTATGGTTGTTAGTTGATATCTAATACAGAAGGGTGAGGAAGGATGGATTCTTACCTTCTCTGGCCGTGGTCGCCCTTTCGCATTTTCGTACTGATCGTCAAATATATTGGTTACAAGATATCGTTGAATCACTCTGGCTTTTTGACTTGGCTGCATAAATTTATCTTAGCAAAGTCTCGATTAGCTATGGATATTTCATACGTACAGGTGGAAAACTACTAGCTGAGTTGTGTAGTGACTGTGTAGCTGCTGCTTCTGCCAGAACAAAATCCACGTCGTCTAGATCATCGCCATATTCATCATCAGATCCGAAACCATTCGTAATTGCCTTTCCTCCAGAGTCTTCCTCAATCGCTGTCACCTGTCTAGCAGCCCCAGAATCTCCAGCTGCGACCGGCAATGGCTGAGCCTCCTCATACTTCGCAACTATATCTTCCACATCCGCTGCAAATATTTCGTCATCCCAATCGCCAAACTCGTCCTCTTCTTCTTCAACTATTACAGATGTCGTTGCTTTAGATTCTGCAAGGGCCATAGATGGAGCTTGCTCTGCCACAGGCCGCATAGGGTTTGTCCTCTTTGATGAACTTGATGTTTGATGCGTGGTTCGGTTATTTGACTGCATTGCTGCAACTAAAGCCTCGTCGTCGAAAATATCATCGTCGAAGTCTCCATAATCAGAAGAGGCAGGAGACAGCTTTTGCGACGCGGCACTTACCCCCATCTGCTGAGGTATTACCTCCGGACGTGACGGTGACCGTGCTGAACTCTGCTCGTTTTGTGGTGCGTCGACGATTTTTAGAGCAAGAGAAGCTTCGTCCGTTTCAATCCAGCCCTTACTTCGTGGAGCTGGCGATGAACTCGACGGCCCGTTTGAGAATGCTGGTTTCCTTGGACTGGTATCCTTTACTTTTATCCCATCAAGCAGTGCGCTAACTCGAGAGAGCTTCGTCGGCGGAGCCTTTGTCGACTCGGAAAATATGTCGGCGTTTGAATGTCCCTCCAAGCCACCGACTCTCCTCCTCTTTGGAAATTGTGTACCGCAGCTTAGGGACCTCCGTAGTGTCCCCTCTCTAACCGAACTTCCTCTGTCTGCTCCCTGTGGTGACGAGGTAGTTTCCATCAGGTGGGCGAAGAGAGGATTCTGATGGCCTCGTGGAGTAGGCTTATTGGTGCCGACCGCGTATCCAGACCATAGATCAAGCCCCGGACCTGTTTGCGGAGTCTTAAGGCTTAAGTGCTGCAGGTCGACATGCGTTGGATTAGCGGCAAAATGTGACGAAGTGTGAGCTGGTGAAGACATTGGCGACGAGCTTCGTGCCCGCTTGTTGCCCTTTCTAGGTGGTGCAACGTACGAGACAGCGGAGCTGTTCGACGCGTTGATGTCGTGATCCCATGTCACACGATCGTCTGGAGTCTTTAATTGCAGTTGAGCGACTGAGCCAACATCCGACATGGCGATAAGTTCTGGGAGAGCCAGTCTTCCTGACGGTGTTGCCGGAGGCTCTTTGCTCGATTTTCCGACCTCATGCTGCAATGGTTGCGTTGGCTTTTGTCCTGCAGCTGCATTGGGTATGTTCTCCTTGTCGTCGAGATCGGCAGGATTCAACTGTGATCCTGACATATCTTTCGACGTCGTTTGATCCATCTTTACTGCGTTGAACTGAAAGACATCAAGTTTTCTCTTTGTGGCTGAGGATACCTGAACCGGAGGCTTTTCGGCTAGTGGTTGAGGATGATTGCTGCCATATCGAGACTGAGGCGCGTTATATGACTTATTCCGTCGCCAATCCTGTCGTCGGTGCTTCTCGAGTCAGCCTATTGTCTTGGAAAGTAGGAAAATGATTACCTTCGAAGAGTGATTCGTATCTGAGAAGGACTTCTGTAGAGGCGGCATTACAACAGAGAGGCCAAGTTGGGCGTGCTGGCGGAAGTATTACGCTGGATACAGGATAGAAGATAGGTGAAGTAGGTGAAGTGATAGGTAGATACTGTAGGGTATTGTAGGGTATTGTAGGTAATCATGGCAATGCAGCTCTCCTGGCTCCATGGACATCGCTCCTGCACTACCAATGTTTTGGCGACGCGTCAGCAAGCGCGTCGACGCAGAATGGCGTTTCGCGAAAGCACGTGATATGTAGTTCAATTGGCCTGCAATTCGTTTGACAGGCGGAGCCGCGGAGGAGTCGCCACACTTGCCCTGGCGCTAATGGCGCTAAGCAAGCCAGCGAATTAGTCAGAACCTTAGTCAGAACCAGCACCGTGGGACGGCATCGGCTGGAGCTCGTGCTAGTGCTTGATCGATAAGAATTTGAGCTCCATCAAACTATCACGTATCTGTAGGTACATACTTACATCTACAGCATCTACAGCATCCTAACGCTCCCTCTTACCCTCCAGTCTTCCAAGGTCAGTTGTATATACAATTCTCACTCGGAGCCATCCTCTTGTTTGGCAATTACTGACTGACCTCGACAACAGCTTCACGACATCATGGCGTCTGACAAGCCATTACCGTTCATCTACCAGTTCGCAGCCGGTACAGTGCGCTCCGATCCAGATGCCATTGACTCGATCTGACAGTTCCTAGGTGCCATAGCCGGTGTGTCTGAGGTGAGTACAAGATAGACATGGAAATTGGAGATTGGAGGTTGGCATGAATGCTCGCTGACCCAGCTCAATTTCAGATTCTGGTTATGTGAGTCAACATCAATCTATCGGCGCCCAAGCACACTGCTGACTCTTGTATGCAGGTACCCATTAGATGTCGTCAAGACCAGAGTGTAAGCTCTTCACCGCATGCAAGGCCTGGACTTGAACTGATACGGTGACAGACAGCTGCAGACGGGTACGGCAACGGGCGCGGATGCCTACACTGGCATGCTGGACTGCTTCAGGAAGATCATCAAGAATGAGGGGTGGGTCACACTCTTCTTGCTTATATTTGCGCGCTGACGAGTATTAAGCTTCGGACGACTATACCGCGGTATCGAGGCTCCAATTCTGATGGAAGCTCCAAAGCGTGCCACCAAGTTTGCAGCCAACGACAAATGGGGCCAATTCTACCGCAATGCCTTTGGCATCCCTCAAATGAACCAGTCGCTCTCTATCCTCACTGGTGCCACTGCAGGAGCCACTGAAGCCATCGTTGTTGTACCATTCGAGCTCGTCAAGATTCGCCTGCAGGACAAGGCTTCGGCTGGAAAGTACAGCGGCATGGTCGACTGTGTAGCCAAGATTGTCAAGCAAGAGGGTCCTCTCGCTCTCTACAACGGCCTCGAGAGCACCATGTGGAGACACATTCTGTGGAACGCTGGCTATTTCGGATGTATCTTCCAGGTTAGAGAACTTCTTCCAAAGGCCGACAGCAAGAACCAGCAAATGATGTTCGACATGCTTTCTGGTGCAACTGGTGGAACTGTCGGTACCATCGTGAACACCCCTATGGATGTCGTCAAGTCCAGAATCCAGAATACTACCAAGGTTGCCGGTTCCATTCCAAAATACAACTGGGCATGGCCAGCACTCGCCACTGTCTTCAAAGAGGAGGGTTTTGCAGCACTGTATAAGGGGTTCGCACCAAAGGTCCTCAGATTAGGACCAGGTGGAGGTATCCTGCTGGTGGTCTACACTGGTGTGATGGACTTCTTCAGGGCGATGAGAGACAAGAAGGAGCTGGCTTAATTTTGAATAGCGGGCAGTTTCTGGGTGTGCATATCTGTATATGATTTGTATGTGGTCTATCTTTCTATCACCTGGTTACATATTAGCGCTACCGGCAATAGAGGCGTTCCGAAAGTAAGGTCGCATGTAGGTCATTCTCCTGCTTCGATAATCTACCACCTTTTCTACCATTTACGCACGTGTATGACATGTGTGCCTTTTCTGAAACAGTATTGAAATACAAAGGGCTATATGACTGATCTTGTCTTCAGAATCAGACATAAAGTCTCCATGGCCTGCATTTTCCTGAAAGTTATTAACGCAAGTCTTGCTCCTATCAATCACCGTTCCTCCTGCCCTGAGGTACAGAGCCCACCACGCCCATCCCAACTCCTCAGGAACTCACCTACTCCCACGCATAAATTTACAACAACAAAACCCTCCCCATCGCTAATCTAAGACCCATGGCGTTGTGATTAACCAGCATCCGCGCCCATGTTAATTAAATTTGATCGTGTGTTCGACTTTCAAAAAGATAAAACCAAGTGACACTCTCCCCCATGACGACGACGACGACAAGCCCAGCATGTCAGGCATGAACCGCTCCGCGCGACGAAATGTCCATATCTTTGATATAAATGACCGAAGTACTGATTGGAGGACTGCGAACGAACGAGGACATCACTAATCCAAACTATATACCATGATTAAAGTATGGATATTTTTCGATGGTGAATATATCATACAAGATGAAAGCGGCGTCACGGTGCCAAAAGACGAGTCACTCCAGTATGGAAACTACTATGTCCGATCCCCCTGTACGTTCTTATCAAACAATGCTTTTACATTATTAACTCATAAGTAGATCCATTCATGATGAACGACGAGACAGCCATAATCCACATAGTTTGTTCATCACAAACAGGATCTTGCGTACAGGAATTTCGAAATGCGGTACGCCTACGAGATAGAGGATGTCCAATAACTAGAGAGATGGCACTTGGTGCCGAAGATGGTAACTGGAAGGGCTTTCAGGCAGCGCACGTCTTCCCATTGGTGTATGAACAGATGTGGAATTATAACAATTTTGCAAGATGGATTACGATTCCGCCAACGACAGGAGGGACAATTAATTCTGTACAGAATGGCATCCTACTTGAATCAGGTACTCTCACGAGCAATTCGACGCATTTCTGTTCTCGATCAACCCAGCTGGATGTATATACATCTTATATTTTATGTAAAGATGCTAATACTTATTTTAGGATAATCACAAGATCATTCATTTCGGCTACGATACGAAGAAGATATTAGGAAAACGACCTGCGCAGACATTTCTAGACAATGTCTAAAGACCGCCAGATGAGCTGCTCTTGTGGCACTTTCGACAAGCTGTACTTATTAACATGAAAGGCGCCAGCGAACTAGTATTTGAGCATGATTTTCCCCCTGGGTGTGATGTGCTAGGCACTATACATGAGGGGCCAAAGGCGGGAGAAAGAATGGAGTTTGAGTTATTCAATCGGCTAGGGGCAGAATTCGACTTGACACAGTAGAACAAGGTAATTACATTCATTTCCACCTTCTATTCTGATCTACCTTAGCAACTGTAACTGTCTTCAACAATAACAATTTTCCGATCTATAGGAACTTCCAACCTAACCTCACTACAATATCCAGATCCTCGAAAATCTCAGCCGCACGCTCCTTATCCACCGCCTCAGGCTCGCCATCCAGCAGCCTCAGCTCCACGCTCCCATCCTCAATTTAGCTATGGCGACTCCGAGGACGAAGCTGAAGAATCCACGTCCCAGTATGGGGACCTTGATGACAATGAGGGTCACGCTCTCGCGACCGCCGAGATAACGAAAGCTTTTCACCAGCAAACCATCGCACTCCAAGAGTCATTCTCACAGGAGGAATACAACTTACACCTGTTACCAAAGGACAAAGTATATACCATTACTGATCTCAATGATCCAATCATCTTAGAGAGGGCCCTGAGGATTCTCTTTTGTCGCAGGATTGGCATGAGTAGCCCTGTCGCCAGACTTGGACCACATATCACGTATAGCATGGTTCCAAGCGAGCTTCGCAAGAAGATGGGTAAGATAATGGAGAATATTCCATCAGTTGGCGCACTAAAGATGAAGTGGCGTACCCTGGGCACGATGACCACACCTGGAGAGCTCAAGAGGCAGGCTATTTAATACGATCTAGAGCAGAAGGCGAAGAGAGCCAAGGCCAATCAGGAAGCTTCGGTGAGTTAGGTTTCCTTGCAATACAACCAGAGCTAATATCTATAAAGGGTGGGGTTCAAGGTGATCATGACAATGATGTAAGTATACTCTTCGTAACACTATACGAACTGAGCGAACTAACACATCATAGGAAGATCAGATGCTCATTGACAGACAAGTTCTTACGGACGCTGTAAGAACCCTTCCTTTACACTAGTATGGAGGACTTGATGGCTGACTTCTGTCTGTAGGGATTGCCGGACGAAGACCTCGCCCATACCAATGCCGAAGACAACAACCTTCTCGAAGACAACCCAATTTTCGATGACGACTTCTTTAAACAGGGCAACCCTCTCGAAGACGACAACTTTCTCTAAGAGTCTGAATAGTCGGAAGAGTTGGAAGACGATATTGGTATAAAGTTGATGCTTCGACCGGTCCACTCATGTTAATTTGTTTCGTTGTTGTTTTTTTGCCCCCTATGTTTCCTGCTGCCTCCCACTGTAGGTTGCATAGTAGACTCAGTCTCCAATGGATGATGTGTTGTCGCACAGATAGATGATGCCGCCACAGCTCTCTTACGCTCTCTACTCATCTCCTCCTCCCCTCTACTTTTCCTTCCGTCTCATCCCACTCAGTCCCTCTGACTAAAGCCCACTTCCCCACTTACTCTCCCCAGCTCCTGCAACCTCTCCCTCATCCCCTCCGCCCTCCTCCTCTCTCCCTCCCCCAACCCCTCAAACTCCACCTCCCCAACCCAACCCCTCCCATGCTGCAACACATTCCTCGCCCTCAGCTCTCCACCCCTCACATGTCCCATACTCCCATGCAGCGTCGCCCTCTCCCTCTCCGGATCATACACGCCCCGGTGTAGAATATTATTATCATAAAACACCGCATCGCCCGGCTGCAGCCTCACAACCACCTGGCCAGGCAAATGCTTCTCCCACGGATCTGCCGTTCTTTCAACGTCAGTCCGTGCTCGGACATGCGATCCGGGCACCACCATCAGCGACTCGTCCTCATACAGCGCGAGGTTCCACTGCGCATGCCATGCCGGCCTCCCCAGTCTCTGCATCTCCTCCTGGGCCGTCGCCTCCGCGGACACATCATCACGGTGCCAGCGCAACTCAAACCTCTCCTCCGGCCTCACCAGCAAATTAAACAACTCCATCACCAGATCCGCATCCTCGCACTGCAGCAGCTGCTTGACGACGTCGATGATGGCGTCGGAGAAGTAGGCGGCGACGAACTGCTCCGCATGCGGCATCGCCGGGTGCATCAGGTGCTGCACGCCCCAGATGCCGTTGGTGTAGTCGGAGGCGGACCAGGGGGGAAATTGCTTGGGGAGGGTGCGGATGTAGGGCCAGGTGCCGGAGCGGCCGAGGGCGGTGACGGAAGAGCAGGCCGCGCGGAGGGAGGAGATTTCTTCTGGGGAGAGCAGGGAGGGGATGATGACATAGCCGGTGGAGTTGAGCTGGTTGAGAAGGGGATGCGGTGAGGTGGAGGTGGTTGAGCCCATGGTGGAGGTGGGACAGTCTGGGTGGATGGGTTTGGATGAGATCAGAATTGGCTTTTGATGATCGGCACGAGAGCATAAACGGGGTACTGACTGAGAAAGTGGCAGGCGGAAGGGATGATTAAGATGATATAATGCTGCTGATCTCAGCAACGTGTGGAGAATAAGAGGCTCAAATCAGACACGGGAAGGTAATGTAACGTAACAGTGCGCTATGGGAAAATGTAGTACGAGACTCGATGGATAGGAACGTTGGACGAGAATAGTTCATATAGTTTGGGTGGTGAAGTGGTGCTCCGAGGTAACCTTTCGCGGAGTCCGATGTTACATCAGATGTGATGTTTTAATGCAGCTTTGAGTATGATACCTGTTTGTTTACAGTGTGGAGAGGGCGTCGTGGTCGTGGACAGGTGCCAAACGGCGGAGGCTCGGGGACCACGCGGGACGGCCCGCCAGAGCGAATAACGCCAGGACAGGTACCTGATGGAGGGCAATTAGAGGAGAAAATGTGCGGCCTGTTATGCTCACAGCACGTGGCGATCCTATGAAAGATCCGGTGTTGAACGTCATGATATGAACTCATATATGCATCACAGACCTCAAGAACTCTCCCGCCCACCTCCTCTGCTCCGCAAGTGTACCCATAACATCTCACTGCCCTGCCCGGCCAAGCAAACAAAACAAAAGCAAAGATACAACAAATATTCGAGCCCGGACCAAGGAAACCGAATTATCTCAAAGCAACACGTGCACCACACAGAGACCAGACCAGAAGAGACCCATTCCGCACCACCGTCAAGCCCGTTCTGACCTGCAGCTTAGCTCCTCCCTTCCTTCCGTAAGTGCAAGTGGTATCGTTTTTGGTATCGAAGGAAACGCGAAGGGGATATACACGCGAGAACGCCTCAACGCCTGTCATGGCTGCGGGCGAGTAGGAGGCGAGAGGGAGAGCGCGGCGCGTCTACTTCTTTGCAACGGTGATCTTTTTGACGGCTGCGGCCTTCTCCTTCTTTGCAGCGGGGGCCTATATCATCGCGTTAGCGGGAGTTTGAAGTGAAGTTTGCTACAAGAGGGCCGTGTATGAACACATGCTACAACCACGCACGCGCTGCAAGCGCCGGCGCGTCTCGCTCCCATATCTGGGATTCCCAAGGCAAACAAACGACAAAAGAGAAACAGCAAACCTTCTTGGGTTTATCCGCCGTCACAGCCGCTGCCTTCTCGACCTTCGCCTCTGTCTTCTCAACCGCCTTCTCAACCTTCTTTTCCGTCTTGTCCTCCACCTTATCCTTCGTGACCGTCGCGGGCTTCTTCTTCGGCGCGGCCTTCTTCGTCACACCGACCGGCTTGCTCCCCGCCGCCACCTTCTTGGGCGACCGCTTCGCCGTCGTGTTGGCCTTGGGCTTGGCCGCCACACGCTTCTTGGGCGCGACGACGACGGGCTCGTCGAAGATGCGTGGCTTGCTGTTGCCGGTTGCGGCACGGGTCTCGCGAGCCATTTCGGTGCTGGGAGCATGCGTTAGCGTATGTATAGGCAGATTTAACAGGAAAATGGAAAGTCGCACTGCTGGACTTGAGCCTGGAAGGTGTTTAGAAGGGAAGATTTATGGTTATGTTGTGGCATCAAGCTGTGAACGTGGAGGACATAAGCGCCTAAATGATAACAATGAGATAGGAGACGCGACACTAGTAGTGAAAGTTGACTTACGATATGAAGTTCTAGTGAAGGGTAGAGATTCTTTAGGGCAGAATAGTCGCGGAGCTAGGGCGACTGTGATGAAAGTGATTTAGGAAATGGAAAGGTTGGATGCGGCGTGTTGTTGTGGTTGAAAGGGCGATGCAGGTGGGTAGAGGGTCGAGGATGTTTATGGTGTTGTCTGGGAAGGTCGCTTGCTGCTGGCTCACTGTGCCCCGTGCTTTTCGGTCGGCTTAGGGGCCGCCGGATACCAACCTAACATGGGAATGCCTTTCTTTCTTCTATGGTCGGTGTTTCGGTTTTTAAAAGTATTTTTATTGTAGTGACGTTTGTTAATTTTATGATGATTGTTGTGGTTTTCAATGCAATTCAATATCGGGCGTTCGTGATAACCCAGAGCTCGTTATGTGCACAGTGCAGCTGGGAATCTTAGAAAAGAAGGGGGGAGGTATCTCAAGTGAGCATTCGACTGCATATGCTCGATTGAAAGATTTTCTGCAATCCCGTTATTTAAAAAATGGCTTTACTGATCTGCAGTGGAGAATTTCATTTTTAAAAACTAAGTTTCTTGTCCGCGAACATGGGCAGAGAGATAGATTGGCGACAGGCCGTAATGTCACATGTGAGTACATCATGTATTCCAGATCTGAATATCTTCATGTCAGAATCGATCCTTAGAATGTGCGCAGGAGGCAGATTTCTCACATGCTGTTCAATATGTTTCAAACATATCCTCGAATTCTTTTACCCTTTGTTTTTGGTAGAAACAAAATGTAGGCATTGCAATTTATGCCATTCATTCATTCATAAAGTTCGGAAACCATTGTGATTTATGGTATCTGAGAATCTGAGAATCTGAGAATGCAGGATGGAAATCGTGAGAATTGAAGAGGTGATTATCAAGGTTTGTAGGCGCAATTTGATGGTGCGATTGGTTATAGGTGAAGAAACTTGTGTTTGTATGAGGAACTGTCTAGGAGAGCAGAGAGTGTTGATAATGTTGATATACCCAGCTGCTGCATCCAAGAGTGCGAGCGACTCATCCACATACGGCATGTCACATCGTGCTCCCAGGCTGCCCTTCAGGGACTATCAACTTTGGAAAGGACAGAAAAGGACACGAATATGTGCTAACTAAAGATCACTTTCATTTCATCTCATTCCATCTCGCCTTATCTATCTACGCACTCATCATCACGACGCATTCCGCACCCTCCGTCCAAGGAATGCGCCTGGGTAGAACCGCCAACCACCAAACCATTACTAGTATCATTTCTTGACTTCGTAAACATAAATATCTTCATTCATGACCGCTCGCTCGCTCGCTCACTCGCTGAAAAGACATCAAATCGTTTACTCGCCTGTTCGAACAAAAGAAATCCAACATCCACCTATCCTCCACATATCCCTATATATATCATCTCGCCTTCTCCAACACCTCAGCTTCTGTTGGGACATCAGACACCGCAATTTGACTCTCTAGTGCCACAACTGGCACTTCGACAGTTTCAACCTCGACAGCCGGCTTTTCTGCTTCGATCTCTGTCTTCGTTGCGGGACGGAGCAGCGGCTCATCCGATGGCTCATCCGCTGGCTCCACCTCAGCAACCATCTCCACTACTTCCATTGCTTCGACAGGAACCACATCCTGAGTTGCCGATAAAGCATCTTCCTTCGCTTTCTCTTTAACAAACTCTTCTATTGGAATATCTTCCTGCTCCTGCTCCTGCTCCTGGACAATCTCAGTATACTCAACTCGAGGCGGCACAGGCGCCTGAACTTGCTCCACGATTTTCGCATTTGGCGGATTGCTCATGATCACTTTCTGTGGCACAGACCTCACAATTTGAACGGCGACTTCTGGGGCAATTTCTGGGGCCTGAAATTGCTGCATCACGAGTTCCTGCTTCTGGAATGCGTCCGCGGCGGATCCACCAGGCCGGATAGCGAGGAAGACGACGACAAGACCCAGCAGGAAGATCAGCACGTTCTTCTTGTCCTGCATTAGGACTTTGCCGGCGGCCAGGAGAAGCGAGAAGAATGAATCATCCTGGCGATGCCGTGTTGTGCGTGTGCTCGAAGTCTTGTTCTGTCGTGATCGAGGCTGGGGCTCAGGAGCAAGTGGTGCCTCCTCACCATAGATTTCTCTCAGTCGTTCCTGCTCCCTTTCTCTCTTTATGAGTTCTTCTTCCAGTCCTCTGTGCTTTAACTCTTCTTCCATTGCAAGTTCTGCTGCCATTTCTAGTTCGATTTCTGTTGGCTTTGGATTATGCTGCTCCTCATGAGGTAGCTCCTTTTCAAAGACGACCTCATCAGGAACTCTAGGCGCCATAGCAACCTCGAACAAATTTGCGATTTCCTTGCCCAAAGTGGCATCAACCAATGGCTCAATCTCCACATCCACTCTCTCCATTTCTCTCCAACACGCCGCCCACGCACCAGCACCCATGAGCCCATTCGAAGCGTAAACCTTGACCTTGAAGCTTTTCTTCTTTTGTCCTCTTGAAAGAGCGTCATATTTCCCAAAGCGTACGTCACAGCAGCAGACATCGCACCAAAGAGATCTCTTTGAATTGCCCAGAGCTGAGTCCAAATCCTCAGAGTCTGAGGACTCGGACGAGGATGGCTCGGTGTCAGAAAAGGTAGTTGATGGCCCCATGTAATGCCCGCAATCGAGGATTCTGGCCCGCGGACGCATAGGTAGTTCTAGTGCAGCACAAAGCCTCTCTTCAAGTGTTTCATAGGAGTCCTGTGGATGTGGGAGTAAGACGCCTCGCTCAAGGACTGTATCGCCCAGTTTCTCTTGCAAGAGCTTCCAGCTCTCCCTTACTGCTAGAAGCTCTTTAGACAAAGCCTCTGTTGGGGCTGTCTCGATTATCTGAGCGTGTTGCCAGTGCAATGGTAAAACAGTAACATGCAGAAGAACCAGTGGGTACTCTTTCTTGGCTTTGAATCTTGTGGGTGTTTTTGATTTGGTAGGCGAAGAGTTGATATTGCTTGGTGTGCCGAGTCGAGACACGGTAGGTCTCTTACGGGAAGTAGGTGAGCCAGAAAAGATTGATGGTGTTGGGCTGGACATCTGAATGGCTCGAACTGAACTCGGAGTCCGGAACGGAGGACGATTGAGGACTTTGCTTGGTGTGTGAGGCGATGTTGTGGAGGTAAGTGATAGGGGCTCCGGCAACATAGAGTAGGCGTTTGAGGCACAGCTCGGTATTCGGGATATGTTGTCGTGGGTATGTTCTTGCTCTTGGCTGAGTTCTTCATGCTCCTGAGAGTCGATTTGTGCGATGGTCTCTTCTTCTTGCCTGTCATTATATTCGCCCTTGGTAAGTTGGTAGCGGGCCTCTTCATCTGTGTGCTGTTCATCGCTTGAATTCAAGCTCCCTCCTGAGCTCCTCCGACCGTGGCTGAAAACATCGTCTTCTTCGTGGTGCGAGCTCGCGGATCCATCATAAGGATCGTCATTGATATCAACTTCATATTCGTGTTCTGGGCCGTCATCGTAGCTCAACTCGGTTCCATCTCCATAGCTCAGTTGCGTCCCATCTCCGAATGTTAACTCCGTCCCCTCGCTATAGCTGTTTTCCGTTCCATCGATGCCACTATAACTCAAGTCGCTGATTGCGGAGCCAGCGTTTCTGTCATATGCATCTTGCTCGATGCTCGTAACGATTGCTCGGGCAGCAGCATGTATAAGAGCTTCTGTGTGCTTGTCTTGGTCGCTTTTCTCGTGGAGGTCTTCGTTCTGGATGACTGTCTGATCCGAGAGATTTCGCTTTGAGGACATATGCAGGTCAGTTGAGTCGGTGAGGCAGGAGCCATCAACGTAGATTGGAAAGTTGTCGTTGAAAGTTTTGGGTTTGGCCATGGTTGACGGAACACAGCAGGAGCTGCCTCACCACGGTCGGGTGTAGTCGCAAGACAATGAAAAAAATATTTCTTCTTCAGCAGCAACTTATGACGACAATAGAACGGATATTTGAGATATGGATATCGTAGTTAATCGTGGTATCGTGCCAAAGAATTGAGGAATGTGAGTTGAAATGCAGATTGTACTGCAGAGTAAATTGCTGGATGGCACCGTTGGGCAAACAGGGAGTTTGTTTACATGGGCAGTGAATGGCACAGCAACCAGGATTGTCGTCCGTGCCAACCACCACGTTGTGTTCATGTCAAGGGTCACGAACCGACCTTTCACAAAAGATCTCCCCCTGCCTCAATCTTCAGGAGTTGAACACTGAGAAGCACATCACATCTTCATCCTCAACTTATTGTCCGCGATGAGGAATTCCTATAGAAATGCATATTGCCATGTCTCATTACCTACAATGATTGCAACTGACATCGTTATACCTCATTTTAGGTCATTATCGAGGACTTTTCTTGCCTCTCCCCAACCGCACATGCATACGTCATGTATCCAACCAATTCAAGGTCCAGCTACATACCAGTGTGAAGGTTGAACAAACCAGCGTGATCCCGGTGGCATGCTGATGGCTGAAAGCTGAAATCTACCTGTAAAGCTCAAACAGGGAAGTGAAGTCGCTCTTTTTTTTTTGAATTCACCATGACCATCACCATCACCATTGTGCTTACCTCTCGTCACACCTTTCAGCTCTTCCCCAAACTCTTTTTTACTCTTCAGCTATATTAACCTCATCTTTTGCCCTCCTCCGTGTCTGTTTTCTTACTTCACAGTAAGTCCTTATTTGCCTATTTTCTCTTTCAACAATCAATCCGCACAGTGGAGTTCCTTAATTGTGGTGTTGATAAAGTGTATCACCTAAAAGGTCAAGTACATCGCTTAACACATCGCAGATGGGCGACGACAAGGCCTCTGAAGCAGGCGCTACCAGTGAGTGTAGTTCCTCGAGCTGTTATGAAGCTTTGCTAATATCGCATTTAGCCATGCAGGAGCAAACACCCACACCAGAAAACATGACAATGATGCAAGCTTTCGAATGGTATGTCCCGGCCGACCAAAAGCACTGGAAGCGCCTCGAGTCACAACTACCCCAGCTCAAAGCCTTTGGCATCGACAACTTTTGGATCCCACCAGGGTGTAAAGCCTCTTTTCCTAATAGCAATGGCTACGATGCCTATGACTTATACGATTTGGGCGAATTCGAGCAAAAGGGAAGCAGAGCCACAACAAAGTGGGGAACCAAGGAGGAATTACTATCTTTGGTTGCAAAGGCTAAGGAGGTCGGCGCAGGAATATACTGGGATGCAGTGCTCAACCATAAAGCTGCTGCGGACCATAAAGAGGTCTGTCGTGTGCAGGAGGTTGACAGCAACGATCGAACGAAGACTATCAGCGATCCATATGATATTGAGGCATTTGTCGGATTCGACTTTCCAGGCCGCGGCGACAAGTACAGTGCTCAAAAATATCACTGGTACCATTTCACCGGGACCGACTATGATGCAAGAAACAATAGGAGCGCCATCTTCAAGATCCTCGGCAATGAATGTAAAGATTGGGCTCATCCTGGAGACGTTGACAGCGAGAAAGGGAATTACGACTACTTGATGTTCGCAGATCTCGATTATGCGCACCCGGAAGTCAAAGCGGATGTGTTGAAATGGGGTGCTTGGATGGGCAATGAAATTGGCATCACCGGTATTCGATTCGATGCAGTCAAGCACTTCAGCGAGGACTTTCTCCGCGAATTCATTGTGAATATGGATGACATAAAGGACGGCGCATGGTTCTTTGTGGGCGACTTCTGGAAAGACAGCCTGGAAGATATGAGTAGATATCTGCGCCGCATGGGCGAAAAGTTCTCTCTCTTTGATGCGCCGCTAGTGTACAACTTCTCAGAACTTAGCAAGACGGTGAGTGGGGATCTGAGAACTGTCTTTGATGGTACATTGGTGAAGGAAGAGCCTGTCAATGCGGTTGTGAGTTTTCGACGGTCTACGCATGTACCTGTCTCTAGAAGCTAATAGAACTCCAGACCCTTGTGATGAACCATGACACTCAGCCATACCAAGCTCTCGAAGCGTCTATTGAGCCATTTTTCAAACCTCTCGCATATGCTCTCATTCTTCTGCGCTATGACGGCTATCCCTGCATCTTTTATGGTGATCTCTATGGCATGGATCCAAATGGGGAGAAGCAAACATTCCCGCCTTCCTGCGGTGGAGCCCTCCCCGCACTCACTCTGGCGCGCAAATTGTATGCATATGGACTACAGCAAGACTACTTTGACTATCGGACATGCATAGGCTGGGTAAGATACGGTACTTGGGACAGGAGATTCGGCTGCGCGACAGTGATGAGCAACGCAGGTCCAGGAACAAAGAGGATGCATGTCGGGGAGATGCATGCAGGAGAGGTCTGGACAGATGTTCTCGGCTGGTCCGAGAGGGAAGTGACTATTGGACATGATGGATATGGCGAGTTCATCTGCCCTGGGACGAGTTTGAGCATTTGGGTCAACAAGTACGCCGAGGGAAGAGAGAAGTTTGGAGAGTTTGATGCAAATATCTACAAAGCATGAGTGATGGAATCGCAGTGTTCGCAAAATTGAGTTAGGATGGATTCTCCTTGATATATAATGGATATTGTTTATGGATTGAATGAGAATGCGCGCTGATTTTCGTACTCGTCATCTGATGTCCTGCTAACTTGGCGCCACGAAAGATTGGCAGGGCAGGTAAGACGCCAACGTGCAAGCCTTCATCGACATGCATCTGCCACGATACGCACTATCGAATGCGCGATAGAAGAGCACTCTAGACAACAATAGGTTCGGCCAGACTCGGCGGTCTTGAAGCTGCGACAGATGTTTTCCTGTTTGTTTGCTTGCTTGATCGCTTGCTTGCTTGCCTGCCTGCCTTCACAACCTCGCTTGAGCCCAAGCAAGAAGAACCGCTTTGGGAAGCAGCTGCAGCTATAGCTATGCATGTCAAGATAGAGAGCATGCTATGTATGTCACCTTAGTGCCCGCGACGCCAATCGAGGAGGTTCAGGTTGTTCGTTGTTCAGCCTGTGTTCCTCAGAGGGACGCGATGCCGACTCCTTCGTGAACATCTCCGTTTGGCATCTCATCGGCCGATCCATCATCCATTGATCTTGGTAGCGAAAGAAACTAGCGACGGGAATTAGGGAATCCCGCCGGGCAAGGAACGGGCCATTGCGGGCTTTAAGCTCTTTAGCGCTATCGGAATCTGTGAGCGGAGGTGTGAGCCTGTAAGCCTGTGAGCCTGTGACTCTGTGGTTGTCTGTCTGGCTCTCTGGCTGGCTATCTGTCTGTCTGTCTGTCAGTCTTCTTTCAGTCTTCTGTCTGCCTTCTTCTCTCTGTCTGTCCGTCCACCAACTGTGCTCACTCGGCTCGGCTCGGCCGTCCTCCGCCCTCCGCCCTCCGCCTCCCCTCCCTCCCTCCCTCCCTTCTGCGACCATTGACCAACGCACTACCTTTCAAATCCAACGGCTGGAGGCATATTGCACCAGACCTTCATCCTACATTCTCTCATCCCTCGACCATCTCGACCTCAAGAGGGGAAGCCGATGGACCTGTCGTGTTATCATACCATGACCAAAAGCATGTACCTGGAGAGTTGACACAATACTCCTCTACCTATTCAGCCTTACAAATCTACGCTTTTTCCGACGTTCCCAATGAAGGATGAGCTCGTGGTCCGAAAGCACAGGTACACGTCCAATGGCCGCCGTTGTACCCCCAGCGCATAAGCAGATTCGATTCGTGAATAATGAGGGACGACCGCCGGCGAAGAGGCGGAGAGTTGATGCCGCGTATGTCATTTACTTGCACTTTCCTCCCTCGGCTCATCGCGAAATCGTAGGAAGCGTCATTGTTGCTGAGGTTGGCCAACACTAATGGATGTTCCACACAGGTGCCAGACTTGTCGCAAGCGAAAAACGCGTTGTGATGGCAAGCGTCCACAATGCACTACTTGCAAGGAGAATCGCCATGAATGCTTGGGATACGCGGCGGTGCCATCGAACCTGACAACCGCGAAAAGCCCTGATGTCAAGCGGGAGAGCATTGATGATGCTGCGGAGGATGACGAATATGAATATGCTAGAGACGTTAAACCGAAGCTCGCCTCCCCCACAAAGCGCCGAGCCGAAACAAAGGCAGATGAATCAGCATCTGAGAAACGAAGATCTTCAGGAGAGTCGAGCTATGACGACCACCAGCCAGACGGACTTACTGATTCCGCAGCATACAACGATGATGGTCAGGCATCTCAAACCTTGAACCGTCGTGTTCCCTATTTTCGATGGTTTGGCCCAACAGCTATTGTGCGAGGATTCAAGCAGATGGTAGTCTCGGTCAGAGAGTCTCGCCGAAGTATGGGACCGACATCGCTCTCGTCAGGTTAGTGCTTCCAATCCATCGTTATTGTCAAGCTGCTAACAAGGCAGCATCACCATTATCAAATGCGCAGAGCGATGGAGGAGATTATAAGTTCTCAAACCTGCGTGGGCCTTCGGTGTCAGCAGGCGAAGCACGCGTTATGTCAGAGCTGCCATCATATGATATTAATGATACTGCGCCAGTTCCGTCATTGATCAAGCATCTCGTTCGAACGTTCTTCGCGCACCTTGGATGCAATTTTCCGTTCCTACGCAAAGACAAAGTTTTGCGAATGGTCGAGGAGAAGCGCCTAGCGCCAATCCTCGTTGACGCAATATGCTCTTTGGCTGCTCGATTCTCGGATAATGATCAGTTAGTAAGCTCTCAAAGGACGAAGCAGCTCAAATCAGAGTATGGACAAGTCTTTGCTCAACGTGCAAAAGCTCTCGTCACAGATACATTTCTATGTCCTACGGTGGAAGCTTTGCAAGCATGCCTGCTGCTCGCATATGAAGCATTTGGTGATGACAAAGACAGTGCATTGTGGATGTATACTGGCTGCGCTATACGTATGGCATTTGATCTCGGGCTCGAAAAACTAGATGGAATTCGCATCCAGAGGGATCTCGGATCAAGCTACTCGCCCTTAGGCCGTGACACGAAGGAGAACAATTATGACGGTCGCTCCGCAGAGGCCACTTTGCAAGAACAGAAAGCATCTGAGCAAGAACGCATCGATACACTTTGGGCTATATTTACGCTCGACAGATTCATTTCTTCTGGATTGGGAAGACCTGCTACGATGCGGACGGAAGACTTCGAGTTACGACCACCCGTCATCACGAACAATCCCGAGACCGGCTGGCCGGCTCCGCTGCCTGCTTTGATCCAGATCATTCACATGTATGGCAAAGTTTCAGACCTCCTCAACAGTATAAAGAGTGAAGAAGACGTGACTGAAGAAAAAATACAAGGTCTAGCGAATATGGAACGCGAGATGATGTATCTGTACGATTCACTGGACGAAAGGCTGACGTTTAAATTGGAGCACTTCCAGCATTATGTGAAAGTAGGTGAAGGCACGAATTTTATTTTGCTTAATTTATGGTTCCACACGCTCATCATAGTCGTCCACTGGCCGATACTGTGGAACAAGGCGATAAGTAAGCTGCTACCGAATAGCAATCATAAGCTTAGCATGTCTTCGGCCAAAACCATCGCAGACATGTTGTCTTGTGCAGAGACATTAGATCCAAAGAGCTTTGTGGGAAACCCATTTACCAGTCAGCCCACGTACTTCGCTGCGTCGGCATTCCTCATGGAGTCGAACATTTACAAAGCTTCACTTCCTGTTTCGAGGGAAGGAACGCCGCATCGAGACGGAAAATACGGCGATAGGATACCTCCGAGTGCTAGTTCGAAAGGCACCTCGGCGGCGAATGAGAAGGATAGACAAGCCGAAACCAAAGTCATTGCCGCGAATCAGAATTATCAGCGCTGTTATAAGGCCCTCCAGCAATTGGAGACGTATTGGGCGGGGACGAAGTATATTTTGACTGCCCTTGATCAAAAGGCCGTTGGTATCACAGACCCGGAGGCATTCACATCCGAGGAAATGGAGAGTACCAAGGTCCGGCCCGGTCCTGCAGTGCAGGATTGGAAGCGCAGACTGCCCACGACTCCATTCGCGCCACCCTCTCCGGGCTTGAAGTCGGTCACACTGAGCATGTCTCCGAAGACGGAAAGATCTGCGTCGCCAATGGTAGACAACGGCCCAACCCAACCGATCTGTTGGTCACTAACGGGGACAACGAATTCTCCAAACTCGAATCTGACGTTCATGTATCAGTCGCAGATAGGTGAGGCTGCATTTCCAGCGCCTGCCGCGCCAGCAAACAGGTTCTACGATCCTATCCGGTCAAGTCTCCCGGAGTCCGTCAGGGCACCAAGCGCGACAGCGACATATTCGCCGTATACTACTCTGAACTACCATCATCAAGTCGCGCCGCAGCAGCCGCAGCCACAGATCCCGATGCCGCCGCTCATGGCGAGCCCCGCCGTGCCCAAATACAGCAACATCATGGACGACCCGACGGCCCTCTCTGACGCCAAAATGCTCTTAGAGCTGCAGCACTCGCCCCACCCCTACAATAACCGCATTGGCTCCTCATCCTATGTCACTACCACAAGTGTGCAGGCGCCGGCGGCGCCGGCTCCGCAGATGCAGCAGGACCTCTATGGCGGAACTCCGGGGTACGATTTCGCGACGGCCGACCAGAATAACGATATGGCGTACAATCAGGGGTGGGCGATGAGCGGGTTCATCATGCCTGGGCTGGGGGCAGGCGATATGATGCTCTCGACGAGAGAGATCGATATGTATAATATGGATAACGAGATGTTGCCGTGGCTGGCGGGGGTGGAGTATTTGCCGCAGGATATGATGATTAGCTTTGATGCGACGGGGAATTTGGGAAGGTATGGGGGTGGTGGGGAATGAGTTGGGCGCGCGGAAAATGGCAGGTAGATGAGATGAAAGCGTTCGAGATGGGACTGGGCATGGTGGATGGATGATGGATGATGGATGGATGACTTTGGGTTGCGGTAGGGAGGGATAGAAGATATATTGACGATTTAACGACCGGGCGGCGTTCTAGGATGTGGAATTGGGGGATGAATGTAGATACCGATACCCTTGGCCTCGATGTGTGTCTACCACCAAGCTTTGCCATCACGATTATGTTCATAAGTTCATAAATGCCATATGCTGTCGTAAGTATGTATGTACGTAAAAAAGGAGCAGAGGCAGAATTTTAAGTTTTGCGCCAAGAAAGGTAAACAAGTACCTAAAGAAGACGACAGTTGTCATGTTATGGCCACGTAGTCTAAACCAGAATAGTAATGAATCGACCCAATCCATTGCTGCATTCTGATCAATGAAGTTTAGCTTGTCTGATTCGCTCACACTCCACTACTATCGTAGGGATCCTCTTATTTGATCCGTTTTGGGTTTAGTTGGGTAGTCCAGATGCTAATTTATCTCTAGAAAAATGCTGTCCTCTCCCAGAAGCGCTCTGTCTCGGTCGAGTTCCGAAAATCTACGATATAACGACGAATCAGCGACCGAGAAGCTGGAGAAGCCCGAGAATCCGGATACACGCCCCAGGACTTATCCGAAATACAAGAGTGAAAGCGGCGGAATCGAAGAAATTCTCAGAATACTCGATCCGCTTCTTCCAAGCACCACCACCAACACCAGCACACGAGCAATGGCACAGCCACCTTCTCCGCATGAGCGGAGATTCTGGTACTATGGCCTCGGAGATGGATACGGTGACTCGCGGCCGTCCCTAGTTGCACGAAGTTCGACGGATCAATTCCGCTACGCGGACCATCCCTTTCCTACTTATTGGCCAAACGCCTATCTGGAGCCCGAGCTCAAGATGATAACCACTCTCCACAATCATCGGATTGTGGAGATATACGACAAATACCTCAGGACAGAAGTGTTGGAGATCCTGAGAGGAGTCGTGTGGAGCTGCATTGACATCGTGCGGTTGGGATACACCGATGAGGCAGAGGGTAGGCCGGTCGTGCTCATTACTGGTTTGGAAGCCAGTCAAGCAACGGCACAACAGGCCGTAAATAAGATACGCGCCCTCATGGAGAGGTAAGCACCAAGCTCTACATCTATCATACATTGCACATCATACATATCCAAAGTTGGGTACAGGAATCGACGCTGTCGATTCTAGTACGCTGTCTGCTCTAGTGCAGGAATAGACGCTGTCTGTTCTAGTACATGAATCGATGCTGTCGCTTCTACCTAGTATGCTGTCTGTTCTAGTACATTGCTAACTTTGAACTTCAAGGTACGGCATGTACGACGTACATGCTGAATATAAAACTGGGTCATATTTTCAGTTAAGAGAATATGAGATACCAGGCGCCAGGTATCCAATGGCACTCAATGCCACACCACTATTAGGCTGTGGCATTGGAAATGCGTTGCAGACCGGTACAGGTTCCCTCGGATTTTATCTTAAGATCAAGGGAGAATCATTTGCTGTCAGCTGCCGGCATGTTATGTGGTCAACCAAAAAGTACCCTAACGAACGTCTTCCTCTCGGTACCCCGCCTCGTATGTATCTCTTTCATAATTTCTCAGGAATGAAAGAAGCTAATAGATATCAAAGTCGAAAATCACGATAAGTATTCCCCTGATTTTACGAATTATGCAGTCGATATCACGCAACCTTCAAGGGCTGATTTCGACGAAGTAAAATCACAGATTGAGATGGACCTTAAGTCAGCATCTATTCAGCCAGTCGATAGTGAAGGGAGGCGGAGGGCCGCGGAGGACAAGCAAGAACTAGCTTCTTTTGAACCGTTAATCGCCTTTGGGACTGTTCACTACGCATCACCATTAACAAAGCATCGTACCAATTCTTTTCTGCAGGATTGGGCGATTATACAGCTTTCTCCCCAACGATTCCCGACCTTTCCCCCTAACCAGGTAAGTCGGCATGCTCTTGTTTGCAAATGGAGATTTTACTTATCTCGTACACCTCAGCTCCCTCCAATTGGCGACGCCTTCCGCAATTGGCGAAAAAATCTCATCGAGAACGGCGCCGACGATTCGAATCTTCGTCAATTTGGAAGGATATCCCCGCATCTATTTGAGGAAAATCTCACCAAGGCACGGTGTTACACTGTGAAGGAGAGCATTCACGCCATCTGTCGTGGTCCCGAAGACCACAAAGAATGCCCGAGCATCCGTGTCCTCAAACACGGCAGGTCCAGCGGCTGGACCGCTGGATCGCTCAACGAGATAGCCTCGGATTGCAGCCGGGATGGTGGAAACTCCTCGACAAGGGAGCTCTGCATCATAAATATATGCAAGAACAAAGATGCGAAGTTACCACACTTTTCCAAGAAGGGTGACTCTGGATCACTGGTCATTGACCTCTCAGGCCGGCCTGTGGGTATGATGCATGGCGGCAATCAGCTGGAGGACTGGTTTATGGCAGAAATAACGTATGCCACGCCAATCGAATGGTTGCTTGACGATATCAAGCAACAACTCGACCTGCAGGATGCAGACATCGAGTTTTGATTTTGGGCCTGGGCCGCTTAGACCGCTGGTCGGTCCACTTATCTTTATGGGGATGGAAGGGCGGAATGGTGATGGGGGTTGAGTGACCGCTGGTCGGTCCACTCATGTTTATGGGGATGGAAGGGCAGAATGGTGATGGTGATGGGGGGTGACCGCTGGTCGGTCCACTCATGTTTATGGGGAATGGCAGGGCGGAATGGCGATGATGGGGGGGATTCGTCTTTCAATGGTTTAGATTGTTAGTTAATTCATTAATGTTTATCGCAATGGCAGACTGGAATTGTGACAGGGGAGTTGTTGAACACAATACTCAAGATTGTGGGCGCGGAAGGTAAAAGTGTGAAAGCATATAGAATAGAGTCTAGCTATGTATCAAATCTATTGCCCTAAATGGGCAGTTTAGTGAGGAAGAAGGGGAAATTCGGATGTCCCAGATCTCAAAGCCAGAATCATCCAGCAGAGAAGAGGGTGCAAGAAATAAAATGCAAAGAAAGCCCTCCTCCCCCATCAATGTCGAGCAAGGCCACGCAGACCGCGTAGACGGCACACGTCGCCTGAAACGTGAGTGAGATATGTCTGGTTGATCTGTCCAACCCTCGTCACCCATCCCAAATCGGGAGTCAACGTCAAGGGCCACGACACAGCATCTGGACAGCAAAGACAAATTCTACACTCTGCTCAATCATGCATATTTATCCACCTCTGGGCGACCTCGGACTCATTCTACCACCGCATCGCCCCCTAAATTCACGTATATAGTACTTGTATATACAAAGCAATCATCTTAATTCATGCTATATAACCCAACATAGCCAAAACCCCCATCCATCCCACCCAGCTCCATGCCATTTGCATTCCCATTCTCTCAAACCAAGAAGAGCTTTCATACAGATAAACCGCCCCCATCTCTCCAAGCCCAGCATGCATGCCATAACGCCCTATCTCAGTATTTTAAAAATGCAAGCCTACATTTGAACGATATAAGGAGATGCAGAGAGGACGTTACGTCTCCATGTCGTCTTCATCGTCGACCATGTCGAGCGCCCGTGCGTATTGTACAGTGATCCGCTGCAGCTCACGGAATTTGCCTGTGCATCAAACGTCAGTAAAAGTTGCAAATGCAAGTTTAGCGTGTATGTGAGAGAGAGAGAGAGAGAGGTGGAAGGGAAAGAAAGAAAGCAATGAAGGACCACAGAGGCGACATACCTAAAATCAGAATAACCCCCTTAAGCAACTCCCCCCTATCCCACCCACAAATCTGCTCATCCTCACTCATCCATCCCCTCCCCACCTCCGCCTCCCCCTCCACCTTATCCTTCAAAATTCCCCCCATCAGCCCCCTCAGCAATTCCTCCACCTTCCCCTTATGCCCCTCCGCCCCCAGCCGCTTCGCATACATAAACAGGTACAACCTAAACTCCTCCCTTGCCCCCAGCTGCAGCGCCGCCGCCATCCTATTTTCCAGATGCGCCACGCTGACCGCCGACTCGAAGCGCTCGAAGCCCTCCTTGGGCAGCACGGACTTTACGAGTCGCTGCAGCATGTACGCGCGGCCCTTCAGCAGCACCTCCGACGTCGTGTGCCGCTCGAGGTGCGGGATGATTCCCGCGGAGATCAGCGATGCGTCGAACTCGTCCGCGTTGCCCTTGGGTTTTGCGGATGCAGAGGATGGGCCCACGGCTGTGGTTTGCAGAGCAGAGACAGATGAGTCGTTCGAGTTCCAGTATTGCGAGCCGACGGCCCACCACGCCTCGCTGAGGCGCTGCCACACGTACAGGGAGGGCGAGTAGGAGTATCCGTCGCCGTTGGTCAGGGTAACCACGACGTGGCCGTTGCTGTTCAGATGTGCGGACGTGATGCCCGGGCCCGCTGTGGCGTGCGAGGAGAGCGATTTGATCGCGATGTCGAGGACGGGAGCGAGAGAGACGGGCGGATGGGGCGAGGACAGCGTCTTGATATTCCAGATGTGACACATTCCCACCGCTGTGATGCACAGGAGCCACCAGCCTCGACACTCGAGGATCACGGGCTGTGCCTCGAGGACGAGCGCGTTGAGCAGGCGCCGTCCGGCCGGCGTCCAGACGTAGATGCTGGCGTCCTCGCAGGCCGCTGCCCAGAAATTCTTGGACCCCGTGACCAGTAGTATGGAGCGCGGCAGAAAGTCTTGCCAGAGGATGGACCCGCGTTTCATAGCCGTGATGCGTGTCGGCTCGCTGGCTTGCGGGTTCGCTTTCGCATCGTTTCGGGCCTCGAAGATCACGTCGTCTGCGTTCGCGGCAGGTGCGTCGGCAGCAGTGTCGTTCGGAAGTGGCTTCGTCGACGGCACGGGGCCGCGGGTGAGGGAGCGGAGGATGTGTATCCGGACTTTGGGGACTGAGAGGCGCAGTTGGGAGATGGACATTACGGGATCGATGATGGCTGGGCGGATAAACTCAGGGGTCACCTCCTGGCCACGAGTCGGCGCTGTAGCCAAGGCGGGTTCTACGCCATCAATTCCGTTCCTCATGATGGGCACGATGCCGTTGGTGCTGTGGACGTGCTTGTGGCCTAGCTCCTCCTCGTCGCCTTCTAATACCACCGCTTTTCTTTTGTTGCCTAGCAGCATGGATGCTAGGCCGCCTGCAGGCAAGCCGTCGTATGGCTTTGAGAGATCTAGAATGGATTGCGGGGCATCGCTTTGGACGTTGCTGGAGCTTGCAGCCATGAGCTGCGATTGAGGCAGTGAAGATTGGCCAGTGCCAGATGACGAGACAAGTAAGGGAGCCACTCTTTTTCTGCCCTCTTTTGTGATCGTGACTCTTTTCTTCATAGCCTCTATTTTTGCCGCATTTGTCTCTTCGACTGGCGGCGTTGGAGCAGCCTCTTTCTCTTTCTCCTTTTCTTTCTCCTTCTCTTTCTCCTTTTCCTTTTCCTTTTCCTTGTCCGTTCCATTAGTGATGGCAAGCGCAGTGCCATTAACGGTCGTCCCATTCTTTTGCGGCGCAGCTTCAGCAGCATCTCCCATCAGCGCTCCCATTCTGCCCTCGGCACCCCTGATCTCTCCCGCTTTACTCCTCTCCTCAAGACGCAGACCAGCCACATCTTCAATGACACCCACTCCCTTCCTACCAACACCAAATCGCTGCAGTGCTTTGTCGTTCTCCTCAATTCCCGCCACATAGCCCAGGTCTCCAACTTCGAAGACAACTGCAACGACACTCCCATCCAAGCTTGTGATGATCAATGTCTGCCCATCTGGTGTCCATGCAAGATCAGATATTGATTTCTGTGCCAGATCCTGCACAATAACAAGAGGTCTGGACGTGCTGGTATTCCAAATCGTCAACGCCTTGTCTTGCCCTGCACACGCAATGACGGAAGTCATAGGTTTCGTATTAAAGCCGTTCGCATCTGTGTCTTCTGGTCCTTGCGGTTTATTACTGAATAATCTGGGGGCAAATGCACACACTTCAACTGGTCCTTCATGCCCAATAAGTGTGATATCACTATCCCATACACTGCGGTTGATGATGGCGACAGAGCTTACGGGCCCATTGACTGAATTCGCTGCAGCAATATGATTTCCATCTGGACTCCATGAGCAGCGTCTAAAATACGTCGTCAACGGACTCGATTTAAACGGATTCGTAATTGTATGCTCGAGCACAAAGTTATTCACCATATCATGCGCCGTCGAGTTCGGCGCGGGCGAAGTGAAGCGGAAGATCTTGATTGTGCGATCATCGCTTGCGGTCGCAAAGTACTTGTTCGCGGGGTCGAAGGTGATGCCTTTGACGTGGCTCTGGTGCACAGAGAGAGTCTTGAGCTTCTCGAAGGTGTGGCCCGACCAGACGACGATTTTCGAGTCGAGACCGACGGAGACGAGGATCGAGGAGTCGTAGGACCATGCTAGGTCTTGAACATCGTTATCGTGGCCGATGAGGCGTCGAAGGATCTTCCAGTTCTCGACAGGCGGCGGTTCGTTGGTTCCTATATGCCATCAGTCACCCGCTCGTCCTTCCCATAATGTCTTCCTCGTCGTCAATGTATCATCCTCACTCACCAAAACTCGCCCCATGAGCTGGCGGATTCGTATCCAGATGATAAATACAGATAATCTTGTCGTCCGCCCCCGACGCCAGCCATCGTCCATTCGGACTAAACCTCACTGTATGGATGGTGCCACTGTGATAGCTCATATGGCACAGCTGCCTGGGCTTGTCGTAATTCGGGTCGGCCGCGTTCCTGATCGCGTCCATACTCCAAATGCGAACATGGCCGTCGCCCGCAGCGGTGGCGAGGCGCGAGCCATCGGGCGAGACGTGGCAGGAGTAGACCTCGAAGTCCTTCTGTTCGCCTGCGCCAGGTATATCAGCATCTCTCTCGTCCTCTGTGATCCTGAAATGGAATGTGATTGGGTTGGGAGAAGGGGGAGAGTAGAGGAGGCAATAGGCAATACATACCACTGTGCGTCAACCAGGCGGGTCTGATAAAATGCATGGTCGTCGATCAGTCGAGGAGTCGTATACTCATAGTTGTGTGGAGGGCAAGATGCCAATGTAGAGAGAGATTCGCGCTTCTGGCACCTTGGAAATTGTGTCGCGATGGGATTCGCGCAGGTGCAACACTTTAGCCGTGGGGGCTAGCGCGAGGCTGTGAGATTGCGAGGCTGCGAGGCTACGAGGCTACGAGACCAAGGCTGTCTGTCCTCATAACCTTCGAAGTACGGTATTTCCATGCAAGTTCGCTATTATAATCTTTATAATTATCTGAAATGGGCTACAGAATATGGAAGTCGTTGATGGTTTAGGCCAGCTGAGAGATTGATATGAGAGGGGATAATAGCGTAATATAGAGTCTCTGATCATTATATTATATTCCATTGTTTCTGTTAGAGATTTACCGTTAAAGGGGCATTCAAGTTAGCGACAGAACAGCAAGCAAAACCCCCCAGGACTCCCCTTGTTAGTGAGTAAAGTTCACAAAATTAGCGATCCTTTCTCCCTTTTTTAGCGACCAATCCTTCCCCAATCTCTCCACGTGACCCTCCTTCCTCCATCCACAACGAGCAAAACAACCTCACCCACAACATCCAGCTCTATAACCTCACAATAATGTCAGACCAAAGATCAAGAGACATAAAGAGGCCTTCCTCCCGTTCCCGTTCCCGCTCCCCAGACCGCCATCGCCATGTCTCCCACAGAGAAAGATCCTCACATCGCCACCATCACCACCACCATCATCACAAAGCTGCACGTGCACCAGCACCAGCACCCCTCGAGCTCCCCTACTCCACCCGGCCCCTCACAAAGCACGACTATGAAGCCTTCAAGCCCATGTTCGCGCTCTATCTCGACATCCAGAAGAACAAGGACTTGTATTTTCTCGACGAGACGGAGGCGAGGGGGCGCTGGAAGAGCTTTATTGGGAAATGGTATGTGCCAGGTCCCTCCTCCTATTAAAATCCAGATAGAGAAACTGACGAGTGTAGGAATCGAGGAGAACTATCTGAGGGCTGGTATGACCCGGTCACCTTCCAGAAAGCCGTAGCGGCGGCGGGAGGACGGGCAGAGGAGCCACGTGATCAACGACTACCGGCGGGAGAGTCAGATAGAGAGATCTCTAGGGGCAGGGAGGCAAGGAGGGGAGAGGACAGAGTAGAAGAGTACAGTGGCAGCGAGAGCGACGACTCAGTAGGCCCGGCACTTCCGGGCCAGGAAGCGCGAGGACGAGAACGGCGCGCAGGCCCCAGCATCCCAAACCTGCAAGAGCTCGAGCTCAAACGGGAAAACGAGACCGAAGAGGCCTACCTCCGGCGCAAGACCGAGCGCGAAGACCTGCACTACGCGCGGCAGCTCGAGCGCAGGTCGCAGAAGCAGGAGCTGGAGGAGCTGGCCCCGCGCGCCGCGGCGGGGACGCGCGAGCGCCAGCTCGAGAAGAAGCGCGAGGTGAACGAGAAGATGAAGAGCTTCCGGGAGAAATCGCCAGGGGCCGCGGAGGTGCCGGAGGCCGAGCTGATGGGTGGCGGAGATGGGATTGCGGAGTTTAAGAAGAGGAAGGAGGAGGGGGAGAGGAAGAAGAATGAGCGCGAGATTAGGAGGGAGGAGATGCTGAGGGCGAGGGCGCAGGAGAGGGAGGAGAGGTTGGGGGAGTATAGGGAGAAGGAGGAGCGGACGATGGAGATGTTGAAGGGGCTGGCGAGGGCGAGATTTGGTGGGGGCGGGGGTGGTGCGTGAGATGGTTGGAGGGGTTACGAGGCGTAAATGGGCGGGAATTCGTGATATCCATGTAACGTTTACAGCATGCTACAGCAGAGTATTGGGCCATAGAGGACTCAAATGGGACCCTGCATTTACATATCGTGGATCCATTCTTCCTTTCTCAAGACTTCTTCACTCTGCAGTATCAATGCCTTGCCAAAACTCCCTGCACCCACCCCTCAAGCACCACCCCCTTCAGCCCCACCTCCCCAATTCCCGTCTCCCCACCACTCCCTACCTGCAGCCACATCTCCAGCAAGTCATTACTCTCCCTCGGCTTAATATCCTCCGCCCGCGTGCCCACCGTCACATGCGGCACCGCATTGGCAGACTCCCAGTCCTCCCCCAGAATCCTCACCACAATCGCCATCAGCCTCTCACTCCACACCACGCGCTCGAGCTGGATCTGACATTCCCCCAACACCTTGTCTTCGCCGCCGGCGGCCTCGTTCAGGCCCGCATATTTGGCCCACAGCTCGGGGTTGGCTTTGGCGGATGCGCGGTGGATTAGCGTGACGTGGAACTTGGGCGGGATGCGCCGTGTAGCCTGGAGCTGGCGGAAGAATGTCGCTTCCTCGGGGCTGAGGGAGGCAAAGGTCTTTTCTAGGATGTCGTGGATTTGCTTGGCCGGAAGGTTGATTGCGATATACTCGAGCGGCTTCTTTTTCGGTGCTGCTGGAATATTATTCTGGGGTTTCTGTTGATTGATATTGGACGTTAGTCGTGACTTCAAAGGCGAAAAGATGTTAAATATACCTGATTGTTTTTCACCTTTGGTCCGCGAGCCGAGACGTCATGCCTCATCAATGGCTTATATTCGCTCAATGCAACGGCGATTGCGTCATCCAGGTCATCGCTTGTAGGCATGCTTGGAAATAACTTGGGATATATCTCGCTCAACTTGCTAACCACTGTCTCCAGGTTTACGCGCGAGTCTTCTGCGGGATCCAGGTCGATAACTGCGTCGAATCCATCATCAGGAGCCTGATCGGTTCGAAGCGGCTCGTAACGGTTGATGAAGCCTTCCATAATTCCAATGACTTTGTTCTTGTCGGATGCGGCTTGGATAGTTTGATGGTTGTCTCCTCTTGCAATCACGCGATTTCGAGTTACCTCGCGGATCTTGTCGACCGAGTCTCTCGAATGGACAAAGTGCAGGGCTACCAAGCGGGCAGGCATGTATAGACGGTGAACGTCTTCGATGAGCTGTTTTCTTTCATGCTTTTGGGCGTTGTTCCGGTCCGCATACACAACCGGCTTCTCTTCGAGCTGTGCCAAGACTTCCTTTGTGAATCTCGGTGGTCTTGCCTTTCCTTGAATGTTGTCATTCTGAACATGGCCCCAGCCAAATAAATATTGAAGAGCCACAGCAATTGTCGTCTTTCCACAGCCGATGGTTGCAATCGGCACAAGTATAACATCTTTCGAAATGTCTGTTGGTACTCCGCCAGAAGCAGCATACTCCAACCGGATGATATCTGAGCCCTTCAGATTCTTCTCCTTCAAAAAGGTGTTTCGTAATTCAATAATGCCGTGATTTTGATTATATTCCTTCGCCCATTGCGGATTTTCAGCAAACTGTCTTCTCGCATACAGCAAGTACTCTTCCGTAATCTTGATGTGCTTCTTGTAACGCGGTGGCTTTCCACTAATCATTGCCTTGGTGCATTCTCTCCATTGTCTGTACATCAAGTATGGCTCCTCGAACTTGTACTTGAAAAACCAGTCGATATACTCCTTTGAAACAAAATTTGTCTTACATCGAATGACAAATCCTTCCACATCTCGTCCGTTATATGAACCCGTCTCCGCAACTGACTCGAGGAATGAGCGAACAGCAGTGATATCATCAAGGACGAAGAAATCCACACGCTTGAAGCCCCATTCATCGGCGAATCGCTGGACTTGTGTACCAGGATATGTCGTAAACTCCGGAATGTTGATGTTTATCCCGTGAAGATATAGTCCGGCTGAATCGCCACGATAGGCAAGAATGTGCTCCTCAAAATCATCATCGCATAGCTCTGCAACCGCAGTGGCATTTCTTGTACGCAATTCCCGCGCCAACTCTTGTCTTGTCTTCCCAATGGTCTTCAATTGCCTATCAATCCATTGCTCGCCTGCAATAGCATGGCTGACGTCTATGTCGCTGCGAGCTCCCGTCGAATGCTTGCTGCAGACCAGCAGCGAGTCGTCCGACAGACCGCTGATGAAAATGATGCAGCCGTTCTCCTTGGTACTGATCTCATAAGGTCCTTTGCTATATTGCTCGATATTGCCCCACTTCGTCGCCTCAACTTCGTCGATATTGAAGAATTTGTCATACCCACGAATAGCGATTTCTGCTCGACCGTGCTTCGTGTGATATGTGAAGAGACCTCGAGCATACGTGGGAAGATCATCACGCTTGTAATCCCAGTCTTGAAAGCGCCATGAGTCAACGACAAGATGATCTGGAGAGTCTGCAACCTCGAATTCGGTCTTCTTGCAGCTGAAGGTCTTCTTTCCGGCCGTTGATCCCTTCTTGCCAAGAGATTCGAGATCACGGATCAAAGATGCAACCACTTGTACATCCTGAGCGACAAAAGGAACAGTGTCTTGGTCGGCCATGGCGATATACAGAGCTCAAACAGAGCACAACAAGCACTCACGTATGGGATGAATACAAACGGAACCCCTCCAAAATGGGTCCAAATCGAGGCCAACGTTGAACTCTTTATATGTCAAAATAAGAGAAGACTTCGAAGCTAGATACTTTCTCAGAGTCATACACCTTTGGCGCTTGCTCCCGTGTAATTTAGGGAATGATGGAGGTAAGTTTCCCAGAATACGTCGCAGTGACGAAAATGGAAGGGAAAGCTCAGCCGCGTTGCTCTAGCGAGTGTTGTCAGCCTCGCCAGCCTTGCGCCGCGGGGTAAATTTTGAGTCAGCGGCGACCTCTTAGAGGCTCAAAGCTCAGCAAGCTCAAACTCATACCGCAATCCTCCAATACCCCACTCTGCCAAAAACACCATTTTCAGCAATATCGCAATGTCTAACCCATTTCTTCTCGCCGCAGATAACTCACCTGAGCTTCTGCCACTGCTACGCGCCAATCCTGCCCTCGCCCCAGCACAAGACGACCATGGATATTCCCTGGTCCATGCCGCTGCATCATACAATCATTTAGACCTACTACGTGCATTGGTCCACGAATTCAACGTCAATGTCGATCTCCGAGATGAGGACAATGAGACTGCATTGTTTGTCGTGGAGACGGTTGAGGCTGCTGAGGCTCTAATCGCGCTTGGCGCAGACCCTACAACCACCGGCGACGAGGGGAAGACAGCTAGGCAAAGAATCGAGGAGGAGGGAGACTTCCCGGACGTAGCTGCATATCTTGCATCACTCGAACCCGGAGGAAGCGCAGCTCAAACCAGCGAAAGCAATGTCGGCGCCCCTTCACTGCCAATTCCTGGACGGGTGCCGCCGTTGCCTGAGGGTATCTCGATTGATGTCGGCACAATGGGACCAGAGGACATTGGGGACAATGAGGTTGACGAGGAGTTCCGGAGGAAGATCGAGGAGTTGGCTGCGCGAGGGGACTTCCAGGGAGAAGAGGGTCAAGCGGAATTGAGAAGGCTGATCACAGAGGCACTTAGGGGTCAGGTGGAGGAAGAGAGGGCTGTCCGCCAACGGACAAATTGATGATCGTGATGTTCAGTTTTGTTCAACCTCCCAGAGCATGTACTCTGACGAAGGTCCGGGTATCTTTAGTATGGTACAATCTCTTGAGCCCGCTGGCAGACTCTCTGGGAAGCCTGAGACAACATATGCGAACCATGACTTCGTTGTTGCAGCCAGGACCGCTTGCACAAAAGTCTTATGGGCCCAAGAGGGTGAGAAGAAACCTTCCCAGCTGATCCTCATCAAGGTTTCTGCTTCTCCGCTCGGATTGTCAGAAGCGGGAGGTCTATAACGTGACAGAAACGGATCGATGCGATCCTTCACATCCACGCGCGGACTTTCCAACTGGATCAGAGACAGCCACTCATAAATATCCGTCGCAAACGCTCCAAAATCATCTTCGTCTCCGCTTCCCCCAGTCGGTGGCCGCAGTCTAGGCACATGGACCGTCGGCCCAGCTGTGATCTTTGGCGCACAGTCAACGGTGACTGGGGAATACTGCTGTAACGGATCAGGCTCCGGCACTGCCTGCAGTTAGCAAAATACCATCCTCCTTCCACCCACCATGCTCCAATCCCACAAACCTTTCTCCCCCAAATTGCAAAACAGCCACGTGACATCCTCCTTCAACACGGTCTTGCACGCATGAACAATCCGATCGAAGCCCTTCCGTCCATGTAGCATCGATGGCAGCCTGAGATTAATCTCCACGAGCCACCGCGCCCTGGCCCCCCTCCCCCCCCTCGCCCCGTCCGGCTTCCCCACCAACCCCGCCCTCTCATACGTCTCCTTCCCCAGCGCCAGCGTCAGAACCCCGTCGCGCAGCGAATACACATCGTCGACCCCGCGCGCCCCCTCCGAGAGCATGAGCACATCGCCCTCCTTGACATAGCGCGTGAAGAACATCCCCTCGAGGAGCGCGCCCAGCGGGAGCGTGACGCGCGAGTACGCGGGCGCGGCGGCCCTCGCCAGGTCGCGCTGCACGATCTCGTAGAGCTCCTGCGGCAGCACGAGCTCCGCCTACGCCGTGTCAGCACTGACTCCGTTCCCCGAGGGGACGGCACCCACCTTGTGCACCGCCGGCATGCCCAGCAGCGCCGCGTACGGCTTCCTCCTCACGGGCGGCTGCGTCGCGTCCAGATGCCCCATGGCGCCGTGCGTGACGAAGCACGTCGCGCTCTCCTTCTTGCCGCCGGTGAACTGGAACATCCTGTCGTATCGCAGCCTCGCTGGCTGCTGGCTGCTCCGTGTGATGCTCGAGGGCTGTCTGATGCTGGATTTCGAGAGGCCAGATCGGGCTTAGCGTGGACGTGCATTGATATCACGTGCTGAGCATTCGCGTAAATATCTTCCGCGCGCTATGCTGGGAAACTAGCGTTGCGCTAGCGAGCGTCAGGTTCTATAAAACATCGCCTCCCCTCCAAACCTGTTTCTTTTCTTCTCATGTCGATTTTACTTCGTGAGTCCTCCCTCCCAGCTCTTCAGCCTCCTCTGCATATCTCAGCGCATTGGATCTGCCTTTGCTCTACGCATCCTTCCCTCGAACCACCAGCTAACACGCCGCTCTCAGATGGAATCATTTTCTTTAGTAAACATCCCCATACTGTGTTTCTCACACGAGCCACAGACTCCAACCTGGTTGATGACATATCTCCTCGGTGCCCAAGAGTGATACCTTATGCTCTCGCACTGTCTGCAAAGACGGCGGCTCGCTGCGCAAGCGCTGGCTGTATAGAGAGTGGTGATGATCTTGTCCCGTTCTCGTGGTCGGTCTTCGGACGCACGGCTCGGGTGGGTGTCGATGGATGTCTGACAGGCTCATTTATGTTTTTCATTGCAGGCTCAGCTTCAAGCTGCGTTGTGAGGAAGAATGGATGATTGATGTCTTGAAACCTTTGCTTGCATCCTGGGCTCCCCTGCCCTAGCGGATCTGGCTCTTCGGATTGTATGTATAAGCCAGCGCTGCTCAGTCCATGTTCAAAGTCGCACGTCTATCTATAGCCGACACCATACGAACAAGCATATTAATACAGATCTAAGGTGCAGCACCATTGTTCAGGGGGTCCAATCACCCCATGCTCTCCATACAAAACCTCTCATCGAACATCCTTGATCCCGCAACTTCCAATGCCCATATTGATATGACATGTTAAGCGTGGCCTCCCTCAGCAGAGCACCGCTCTCACGTTGAAGAAGCGCACACACGCTCCCCTCATCAGGAATCCGCGACTCTAGAAAGAGTTTTTCGAGGACTGGGGTTAGAAAATTGATTATAATTAACTCGTAACCAAAATCAAAATCAAATGATCATGATTTAATTAATTATAATTAAGCCTTAACTTAAACTAGACTAGTAGTTATTATATTTAGGTTAGTATATAGATGAGATTAGGTAAGACTATGATAAGATTAAATAAGTAATATATAGCTGTATATTAGTTTAAATTAATACTAAACCTTGTTATTTGAAGAACTAATATAATTATGATTAAATTATGATTATAAAAATCCATAATTAAAATTAAAATCTTAATTACAAAATTAATCAAATCAATTACGATTTAATTATCTTGATTATTTTTGCTAACCCTGCTGGTATATCATCCTTCCCAGACCGTCCTGGTATCACTATGTACACACATCGGAAATCATCCGACGTCTCCCTTCCTTCAAGACAACCCCAACGTCTGCCTACAACTCAACCAGCCTTGCCGCCCGAGCCTCAGCCTCAGCCTCAGCCTCAGCCTCAGCCTCAGCATCCAAAGCAGCCATCCTCCTCGTCTCGGTCTCCAGCTCTGCCGCTCCCATGTCCGCAAGCCCATACCACGCGATGAATCCCATGCCCACCAGCGCCGCCACACAGCTAAACGTCATGGCCACGATGCCCTTGGCCGTAAACCCTTCCGGCAGCCTGTTCGGCGGCCTATTCTGCCCCGTCAGATCCAGCAGATCCTTCGTGTTCCCCGCGGCGTTGCCGCTCGTCGGCGTGCCCGCGCGCGCGCACGCCGCGTAGTGGTCGTCGGGCATCGCGCCCGCCGCCCCCAGCGACGCCTGCAGCTGCAGCGGCGCCTCGACCATCGTCGCGATCAGCCCCGAGTCGACGTGCCACTCGATGTGGCAGTGGAACAGCCACACGCCCGGGTTGTCGGCGCGGAACCGCATCACCATATTGCCGTTGGGCCGCACCATCAGGGTGTCGCGGCGCATGGGCACGGCGGGGAAGGCGACGTCGCGCGCGGGGTCGAAGACGCCGGCGTCGTCGCCGCTGCGCCAGATGGCCTGGAAGGCGTGCCCGTGCAGGTGGAACGGGTGCTTACCCGGGTCGTTGTTGTTGATGATGATGTCGACGACTTGGTTCTGCGCGAGGACGAAGGAGTGCGTGAACTCGCCGTAGACGCGGGAGTCGGAGGCGGTGTCGCCGCTGCTGAGGGCGGTGAAGAGGGTGGGGACCTTGGGGGACTTGTAGGTGATGTTGTTGAAGAAGGCGCTGGAGAGAGGTTAGCAAGGCATGTCGTGGAAGATGTGGAAATGGTGGGAGGGCGAAAGGGGATCGTACTAGTTGGCTCCGTCGTCGAGGATGTCCATGACGACCTCGAGGACGATGGATTGGTCGGCAGCGGGGAGGAGTGGTTGTTTGTCGTATGGCACGAGGCCAAAGTCATCGAATTCGTTGAATTCATCCAGTAGAGTCGGTGATGGGAGAGGCTTGCTCTCGTCATAGACAAGCCAGCCCGTGACGTTATAGTTGAGATCCTCGGAGAAAGAATCGAACAAGTCCTAGATCTTGTCAATGACAGCGCAGAAGAGTATATGACAAGGGTTACTCACGGTATCCATGCTACCGACAAATGCATAATTAGCAGAAGTGTCATTCTTTGCCGTCAAGAGAAAACTGCATCTCTGCGACGCTGTGAGATAGATCATATCCGTCTCTGCCGGCTCCGTATAGATGCCGTCGACCTCGACAATGGATATGGTATGGTTCTCAAACCAGATCCTCTGGCCAGCAAAGGCTCCGATATTCATCATACGGAAGAGATATGTCTTTCCAGGTTCGATCTTGACCTTGAGGTCCTGGGTCTCGTTGAACAATGCGGAATTGGGAACCGGCTCGGCACCGGTCGGGTTAAAGCGCGACATGAACTTGGGAATAAGGTCGGTCATTTGGTCGTGGTACCAGTCGGAGACCGAGAGGACGTACTCCTCATCGTACATGCCCTTGAACGGGCTGTTTGGATCAGAGATGATGAGAGGCGCGCGGAGCCCGTCAGGATATTGGCCCCTGAAATGGGAGTGATACCAGTAGGTGCCTGGTTGATCAATCTGTGATGTGTGAGCAAAGAGGCTGCTCGGTATGGGGAGGGATGGATAGCTTACGGTGAAGTTATATTTGAAGGTGGCGCCTGGCACAATGCCACACTGTGACACGCCGATGACGCCGTCCATATGGGTTGTACCATTCTGGAACAGGCCGTGGAAATGCAGAGAGGTGGTTGCATTCCCCAAGCCATTCTCGACATTGACGATGAGCCTGTCTCCGACGTCTGCTCTTATGATGGGCAGTGGCCACTGATTGTTGATGCCTATTGTGGGCCTCTCGAACTGGCCATCTGGATTTGCTCTGACCCAGGTGATATTAAAATCATAAGTGACCGTCTTTGCGTCGGCGAGGAGCGAGAAGACGAGCTGAAGCAGAGCTATTACATAGAAATATGATAGTGAGAGAGCCATGGTGGGTGGACTGGCTCTCGGTGTATGGGAGGGATTATATGTGCAAGAATAGGTCAAGAGACATCAAGCTGATTGAGGATATGGAATAGATGGCGTTGAGAAGGTGGAGGTTATCGATGTAATGGATGTAATGGATGTAATGGATGTAATGGATGTAATGGAGGTTATCGATGTAATAGATGTAATAGATGCAATAGATGCTTTCGATTATGGGTAGCTGAAGCAGAGATGCAAGAGCAATAGAAAGGCGTCAGGCCTATTGCTGCGCCTCTAAGTAAGTAAGTGAAGTGAACAAGAGACAGCAGACAGGAGGGGGAAGTGAAGAGTGCATGAGAGTAGAATATAGGTACCGTTGAGGAGGGGTCGTAGGTAGAGGAGGAGGTAGAGATGAAAAGTTTGATCTGATAAGAAAGCGGGTGGTGGAAGGACGGGGAAGGGGAGGGGAGGGGAGGGGAGGGGAGCAAGATTATCAGATCAGATGAAAAGATAATCTTATGATATGATGCTCCACGGAAGTTCTTACGGAGTAGCTACTACTACTACTACAGTACTACTACAGCACTACAAGAGTACTACTACAGCACTACTACAGTACTATTACAGCACTATTACAGTACTACTACTACTACTACTACTGCACGTTCGGAATCTCAGACGGTGGGCAAGGACGAAGAGTGGGGTAGCTAGCTGGCTAGATAGACACTTCCCTGCAAACACGAGGGTTTTTATTTTTTATTTTTTATTTTTTCTCTTTTCTCTTTTCTTCATTGTTTCTTCTCTTTTCTTCTCTCCTTCTCTTCCCTTCTTAAGCGTAGCCAGGCAATAATATCAAGAGGCCTTGTGTGAGGGCGAGCAATGGGCGAGCAATGGTAATGTAAAGGCACAAGGCACAATACGTACAACATACCTATGTAGGTACGAAGTAGTGTAGATGCACATACCAAGTAATAATAGAATGGTGCGATTTTCCCCTGCCGGCGAGAAAAGATGGCGCACTAATTTTATCAGATGGCCAGATGATCTCTCGCCAAAGCTCTAGACCAGTCTCGTATGCAGTATGCAGTACGTACTGGCTGCACGATGTCTCTCCGTCATCGGATCTGCATATACAAACATACGCATCAAAGATGTCATCGAAGGACGGAAAGAGATGTAGTGGTGGTGGATATGCGAAAACCTCCCGGAGCCGTCTTCGGAGTCGTGGATGCCATGGCGAGTTGACCAAGGAAAAGGGGAAAAAAGGAATTGTACATAATCTGATGCGGATCTGATTATTTAGAGTTAGCGTACGTCCCATCCCACCCCACTCTGAACCCGGTCCTCGGCGGCACGAACAAGCTTCGGCATGTGTATCAGGAGTGTCTGGAGTGTCTGGAGTGTGTGGAGTGTCTGGAGTATCTGGAGTATATGTCTATACTATGTCTATACTACTATAGAATACTAGAGACACACCCATCCGATCATCACCATGGCCCGACGCACGATATCTGCATCCTTCCGTGCGTGTTTTAGCCTCGTGTGTCCTAGCGCCTCTTTATCAGATCCGCCATCATGCATTATCAGATGATACTTGAGACTGCCTAGCTACTCTTCACACACACCTCGCACACCCCTCACCTACCGGCCGGCGGGTAGGTGTAGGTAAGAATCCCTCCTCTCCTCTCCCTCCCCTCTCCTCCCCTCTCCTCCTCTTCCTCCTCTCCCTCCTTCATATCATATCATATCAGATCAGATCCGATCAGATCATACACTCATATCGCACTGCCTCGGACCATCACCTGCCTGCCTCAAATACTCAAATACATCCAACACCCTCCCCTCCCTTCCCCCCCTTCCCCTTCCATGAACCCCTAAGCCTGCGCATCCGCGACCCTCAAAGCAATGGCCGTCGACGTCTTCTCCGTCCCCGTCTTCTTCGTCGTCTTCCGCGAGACCCTCGAGGCCGCAATCATCGTCTCCGTCCTCCTCTCCTTCCTCAAGCAGACCCTCAACGGGCCCGAAGGCGATGTCGTCGTCTACAAAAAACTCGTCCGCCAGGTGAGCCAAGAGCCCCCATAGATCCCTCCCCTTTCCTCCAGTCCCCCCGAATGCCCATCCCCTGACACCCCCAGGTCTGGCTCGGCTCCATCATCGGCTTCATCATCTGCCTCGTCATCGGCGGCGGCCTGATCGGCGCCTTCTACGGCCTCCGCCGCAACGCCTGGTCCTCGACCGAGAACTACTGGGAGGGCTCCTTCGGGCTCTTCGCCGCCGTCGTCATCACGGTCCTGGGCGCCGCGCTGCTGCGCGTCGCGAAGCTGCAGGAGAAGTGGCGCGTCAAGATCGCCAAGGCGCTCGAGGAGAAGCACACCGTCAAGCGGTCGAGCTTCAAGCGCTGGTGCGAGAAGTACGCCCTGTTCTTCGTGCCCTTCATCACCGTGCTGCGCGAGGGCATCGAGGGCGTCGTCTTCATCGCCGGCGTCAGCTTCTCGAGTCCCGCGAAGAGCGTGCCGCTGCCCGTCTTCGTGGGACTGGCGGCGGGGGCCGCCGTGGGCTATGCGATATATAGGTAAGCGCGTCCCTCGCACGCCGTCTGCTGGACAAGAGATTGATGACTTCTAGGGGCGGCTCGTTCGTGCAACTGCAGTACCTCCTCGTCGTCTCGACGTGCGTGCTCTACCTCGTGGCGGCGGGCCTCTTCAGCCGCGCCGTCTGGTTCTTCGAGGCGCAAAAGTGGGACGACGCCATCGGCGGCGACGCGGCCGAGATCGGGTCCGGGCCCGGCTCGTATGACATCAGCAAGTCGGTGTGGCATCTGAACGTGAGTCCCCCTGCCCACACCCCCTCGCAACCTCCGGATCGCGGCCGAGAGAAGGAGCATCGTGCTGACGGGAGTAGTTTGCGAACCCGTCACTGAACGGCGGCGGCGGCTGGGGCATCTTCAACGCGGTGCTCGGGTGGCAGAACTCGGCGACGTATGGCTCGGTGATCAGCTACAACGTCTACTGGCTGTTTGTGATGGCGATGTTCGCGTCGATGCGGTTCAAGGAGGTGAGGGGGAACTGGCCGTGGATGAGGGCGAAGAAGGGGGGCGAGGGGCGGAGTGGGAGCGTGGGCTCGGGCAGCGGCGAGGAGAAGGACAAGGACGAGGAGGTCGTGTCTGTGCAGCCGCTCAGGACGCTCGAGGCCTGAGGAGTAGATGTGTCGTGGATTTTGGATCAGAGAACGGAGTTCAACGGCAGCTGCCATTCGTTGCTGGAGGATGGATGGACGGGTGGGCGACTGCGCCTGCGTTGGCACGGCAGAGGATAGTAGAATCACATGAGCGTCCACAAAAGGTGTCCCGCGGCTGAAGACAGGTGCTTCCCTTCATCTCAGCAATGACAGAGACCAACATGCATCATGAGCGTCTCTCTGTCCGTCAACAAGCGGACAGAACAGCGAGAGAAAGGCGTAACTAGCAAAGCAAGCCCAAAAACAAAAACAAAATATAATATAATAAATACTTCAGTCTATGCAGCAACGAAGATTAATAACTCTCGCTTCAAATCCATACCTTTTTATAATCGACATAGTTATCTGAAGTTCCTTCCACGACCATCCATCCCATTTTCTCCTTCGAATTCACCATCATTGGGAGACGCTTCTCTCATGATAGCACGATCTAAATCCTCCCCCATCGTCCGTGGGCTGCCATCTACCTACTGCCTGCCTTCACGCCCCGCCACCAGCTAGCTAGAAACAGATGGACGCTCAACGGCCGTCTGCGCGTGGGATTGGAAGATGCAGCGAGTCCGTGTCGGCTTGCTTGCTGGCTAGAAAGCTCTGTCTTGCAAAGCCTTGTTGTGGATATGAAGCAGTGTAATAGACAACAGGTACATACGACCACAGACTGGAGAGAATTGGGCATCCCGTCCGCTCTGCCATACACAAGCTCCAGATCGGCAGATTAGTAGTTGGGTGGGTGACCACCAGCGAATACCTGCTGTTGTATGTTTTGTTTATCCCTTTTCCTTCTTTGTTTTGCCTTGCTGCTGCTGCCGCGCCGTCTCGATGTTCTCGTCCGCGCGAGAGAAGCAGTCCTCGAGGACTACACTGTTTCGCACTAGGAAACGAGAGAGTGGGGGGAGGGGGATACTATGCACTCTAGCATATTTTTTTTTTTTGGCAATGTCGATTAATACTTGGAGAACTCTGTAACTATTGACGGCCCTAGCCGTTCTGAACCTCTTAGGGTGCAAGTATTTGGGCATGAGTTGAGTGTTGTTGTTATTGTGGTTGGAAGTTTTTTTTGGGGGGGGGGGGGTTTTTGCAAAAGGCAAAAGTCGCTTAAATTTGTGTCAGTATGTATTTAGATTTATTTAACTAAATATATTTAGATAGATACATAGGTAGATAGGTATAGTGGAGGATGCGTTCTTATACGCGACGTCTTCCACTTGAGCTGGGCTGGGGCTGCATCACAAAATCTTTCATTGGTATTCAACCTTATTATCACTCATACATCTCTATTCCCCCAGAAAACCAAATAGTAGTGATATCTCCGCTTCCGTACCAACGCCAAACTGCACGCTCCCACAAAAAACAGCATGCTCAACTCACCCATCATCGCACCCTCAGAATTCCCGACTCTCACCAATACTACAAACATCAAACACGCCCGTCTCCTCAATCCCCTTCCTCTTAAGCGCCTGCCTCAACAACTCCGGCGGCTCCAACACATCCTCCTCCGTCAACACCCACGTGCCCCAATGCACCCCCATGGCGCGTCTACACCTCGTATCCGCAAAGATCTCCACGCTATCAAATGGATTCGCATGCATACTGCTAAACAAATGCCTTGGGTCATACGCCCCTATCGGGATCAGGCCCAGGTCAAACGGCCCCTTGCGTGCCCCGATCTCCTTGAACGCCGGGCAGCGCGGCAGGTCCGCGTACTCGGCGCTGTAGTCGTCGACACCAGGCGGCAGGTGGGGAACTCCCCGGTATCCCGTGTCGCCGCCGAACCAGACGGATTTGCCGCCGGAGACGAGCGCCCAGGAGGCCCAGAGTGTGTGCGCCTTGTCGAAGGGGGTGCGCGCCGAGGTATGCTGGCAGGGGAGGCAGGAGATGCGCGCTGTGATCGCGTCGCCTGGGACTGTGGGTAGAGGAGCGGAGGCTGTGGAGGAGGCGGCGGAGATCCGTTTCTCGCCCGTCTGCGGGGAGAAGGTCACGTCGACATCTTGCCACCAGTCGAGCTCGACGACGTTGGTGACTCCGCTGTCGTTGAACCACTTTTTGAGCCCTAATGGCACTGAAAAGAGCACATTCGGATGGCGCTCCTTAATCTCAGTGATGGTGGGGTGGGAGAGGTGGTCGTAGTGGCTGTGGCTGATCACGACGACGTCGATGATGGGGATGTCGGCGATGCGGCAGGGGGGTTCGTTGTAGCGCTTGGGGCCCATGAAGGAGAAGGGCGAGCAGCGCCCTTCGAAGACGGGGTCTAGGAGTACGCGTAGCCCGGAGGGGAACTCGAGGTAGTAGCATGCGTGGCCGAGACAGGTTGCGCGGAGGGAGGAGTGGCCGGTACGGGTGGAGAGGAAGGTCGGTGCTATGACAGGAACAGTGGGAGGAGTGGTGTCGGGAACGTTGCTTGTGCCGGAGAAACGACGCCTGAGAGGAAGTCAGTGAGGCTCTTTATATGTGCTCACGTCTGGGGGAATTGTGGTTGTTGGCTGGGCGCTGGCTGGTGTACTCACATTAACATTGCCATTATGATCTCCCGTCCTCCCACATTTCGCCAACTATCCCAAGGATTGACGAAGCCCTTCCCATGTTTCACATGATGCGGCCTTGTTTTTGCATCTTCTGGAGCTGTCTCGGCATCTGTGGGTATGGAAAAGGTAGCTGTATATATGGCTGCGGTTATCGTGCCTGTTGCCGCCATTCTCGTAGTGATTTTTGGTCGGTTCTGATTTGTTGAAACTCGAGGAATTGATCGTTGTCGAAACAAGGTCCGAAGGAAGGAACGCATGGGGTATATGAAGAAAGAAGAGAATAGGATAGGCAGACGGAGGAGACGAAACGTGCTTGCGTAGCCAAGGTGGCTGGTGAATAGCTCTGGCGGAGATGGCGGAGTTAAAATTCGATAAAACCGCTTCGTTGCGTTGGTACAAGCTATAGAAGCTTCATAGATGCTTGTTGAAGCAATGGTAAAAGAATGATGACGAGATGCACGGGTATATAAGGAATTCCGGCATTGTTTAAAATGGACAGAAAGAAGGACATGTAAATGAAGCTGGGAAATTCAAAAAAAAGTATCAACTACCTAGGTACCTATGCTTAACTCCGTTCCGGACCTCGGAGGACCCTTATCTCCCAATCTTCGATCCATTTTCCACAATTTCTATTGACCCGTCCCCGATGCTACATATGTACATAGCCATGGACCGCCTAATGAGGATTGAGGATGCAGCTGCCACGCCATCATGCAAGGACATCTTGAAGATGATCAAAGGGCATGGAAGTTTGTCGTGGCTTCGATGGGCGTCGGCTCTTCCTGGATCTGATGTTCTCACTTGTCGATATGAATGTTTGGAGAAAGAAGAAGACTTATGGCCTCACCGACAATAGAGTACCCGACGTAGCCCATTTGAAGGTTATGGTATCCGACAAGCTATGACAAGCCTTCTGCGATCGAGAGTATAATTATGAGCTAGATCCAGGCCGTCACGTTCACGGCGTATATCACATTGATGATTGAGACCAACTTCCCCAGAAAAGATCAGATTAAGACCATGGACAAAAGGGAATTCTGCCTCCTCAATGCCAGCCCTTGCGGGGGAGACGGATCATTAACCAGCCGAAAGTGTAGTTCATGCAAAAATTCCTATAATCTTGACACTCAAAGCACATTTTCCGAGGATATATAAGTACAAGCATATCCGCCCTCAGGTTCTCTCCCTAGCGCCGTCCCATGCAAACAACAGTCCTGCCTTCCCGGGTATTACATCTAGGCTTGGGCCTCCTCTTGCGTCTCTGCCGATGCAGCAGGCGTAGCTGGCGCCGCCGGTGTCGCGACACTCTTATTCGCCGCAGCCATCTGCCACGCCGGGATCGCAGCACGTCCTGATGGGATACCAGCGCTGAAGGGGCTGGCGGTGCGCCCTGCCAGTGACGCGGTCGCCTCAGTACCCTTGACGTTGCTTACCGATGCCGGCTTGGGTCCGTCGGTCGTGGAAGTCGTGCCGTTGGTCTGTGGCTGGGCAGCCGGGGCCGAGGAAGAAGCTTGAGGGACTGCAGGGGCGCTTGGCGTGCGACCGACCGATCCAACACCCAAGACGGATGGGGTGGCGGCGGGATTCATCCGTTGGCCCATCAGCTTCTTCAAGCTCTTCAGCTCGGCGTTTAGCTCTTGCAGGCGCGCATCCGTGCTCTCCTTCTGTCCGTCCATGGCCTTTGGAATGAGGTCCTTCAGACCGCGGACCTCGTCGGTGATGCGGCGAGAGTCGTCTTCGCGTCTCCGGCTGGAACTCTTCAGCTCCGCAATGACGGATTCCACTTCGGAAAGTGCGGCGTCGAGGCGCTCGGTGCGCTGCTCCTCGGCGGTCTTGAGCTTCTCGGTGTCCTTGGAGAGTTGATCGAGGAGAGAAAATGCTTGTTCGAAGGAGGCATCGATGGAGGCCTTATCCTGCTCTAGTTGTGGCGGTGTTGGGGGTGCGATGAGAGGAACGACGTAGCGCTATTCTCATTAGTTCGAATCCTTCTTTGGATTATTTAAAGACCCAGGACAGATGCATACCTTAGCCACGGTGTATAAGCCGTATCCGACACCACCCATGACTGTGGCCATGATAAACCAATCTCTCCAATCCCTCTTTGGCAACTCTGGCGGTGTTTGTGGTTGCCATGGATATTGCTGGTATCCTCCTCCATAACCAGGAGTTGGTTGCCGGACTACCTGTTGTTGAGGCGCATAGTTGGAATATGCCGCGGCTGGGGCTGACTCGCCGCCTGCTCGCGCAAGCGCAACGTCAACTTCTTCTTGTGTGAGGTTCTTGGATTGAAGAAATGCGATGCGGCTCTCGACCGGAGATGCTGCGACGCTGGGATCTTGGAGAACTGGGAGAGTTTTGTCAGTTTCGGAAATCTAGGTTGAAGTGGGTGGAGACTCTCACATGTCACCTATAAGAGCATTAGTAAGGGCGAAGTCGAGTCTGGAGAGGGAGAAGACTTACAGCAGATGCAACGAGATCCTCCCTGATAGTCATGGCGATGGCTTATTCACCACAAATTTGTGTTCGCACGCGACAAGTTATGAGTCTGAGGATTTGGGGATGGGGATTACCTATATCTCCGCATTATCTGGGGAAGTTGGCGTCAGACTGGTCCGGAAGTCTTCATGGCGGCGGGCCGAGGCCGAGGCTCAGGCTTCTGATGGGGCGATCACGTGACCACAATCCTCGGCTTTCATAGACGATCTTATATCATGCCAAATAGATCTACAAGTGAGTATTAAAATATTACTAGGCATTAGATTAACATAATATAATTGTCGGAAAGATTTAAACGCAGAATAATGTTGTTCGGTGGTGGTTGATATCGGCCAATCAGAAGCCTTTGTTGCGGGTTTGTTTACATGATGCCTCGTCTCGCTGGACAACAATGCTTTCCTATCGCATCCCAATCCAAGAACCACAAAGATATAACGATACTAGAATAACCATTAGCACATTATATTGCCATAATTGCTCCGAGTTTACTTAGCATAAGTGTTTGCGACAACAATTACCACCGGAATGTCGCAAGACACTGGCTTGTTCAGCGTGCGCCGGAATCGAGAGGTATGTAAACAAAACGACGCCTTCCCGAAGATGCTATCGCAAACCCAATATTTAAAGTATACTGAATGCTGACATCCCAGAAAAGACTCTCGGAGGCATCAGTTACAACTCGAATATCCCACAGCCAGCATCTGCTATGAAGCGCTCCAACTCCATCTCCGGTATGAACAATGCGCCGTTCACAGGGAATCACACTCGCTCCATATCTGGATCGCGGGCATCACTTGCTCCATCTCGCCCAAATCAACCGCAGTTCCAGCGCTCATCTTCTGGTACCAACCTCGCAGATATTGGATTATCCTCAGTCAAGCGCAGCTCTTTCCAAAACACAAGTGGGCGCAAGTCCTATGCTCCAGCCGCTACAGGCCGATCATCACAGGAGTCGAACGAACGCAGAAGCAGCATTTATCGATCTCGTGCATCCACGGGTGGACCCGGACCTCACCAGAGCTTTTTCCAACAGGCACCTGCACCAGCAGGTGTGCCGCGCGATCCAAGACCATTGAAGGACAGAGCATATCAGGCGAAGATTGGGCAGGAGTTGCTGGATTATATGGCGAACAATAACTTCGAGATGGAAATGAAACATATGCTTTCACAGAACACGATCAGGTCACCGACGCAGAAGGACTTCAATTTCATGTTTCAATGGCTCTATCATCGCATTGATCCGAGTTATCGTTTCTTGAAGAATATCGACCAGGAAGTGCCGCCAATCCTTAAGCAATTGCGATATCCTTTCGAGAAGAGTATCACGAAGAGTCAGATTGCGGCAGTCGGTGGTCAGAATTGGAGCACGTTCCTCGGATTGCTCCATTGGATGATGCAGCTTGCTCAAATGCTCGAGGGATATGCTTCTAACCAATATGACGATGCATGTCTCGAGGCAGGCGTTGATGTTAGTGGAGATCGTATTATTTTTGACTTCCTGCGTGGCGCATATTCAGATTGGCTGCAAATGGATGAGGATGCAGACGATGATGATCAGGATAGAGTCTTGGCGCCTCATGTCGAAAGTATGGCTAGACAATTTGAGCAGGCGAATTCTAAATATCTCGAAGAGATGAAAATTTTGGAAGCTGAGCACGAGCGACTTCGATTAGAAATCGAGGAAGTGGAAAAGTCAACGCCAGATATCAACAGTCTCGATAACCATTTCAAAATCTTGCAAGAAGACCGCGTCAAGTTCGAAGGATACGACGAAAAGATGGCTCAAAAATGCGAGAGATACGAAGCACGGATCCAATTTCTGCAAGAGGAAATCGATAAGGCGATGGGTGAGCTTAATGATGCGGACGAGGAGCGCCACAACTTGCAAAAGTCGGTTGACGACCAAGGAATCAGTATGCAAGACATCGACCGCATGACTTCTGAGAGGGAGAGATTGCAGAAAGGTATCGAGGCGACAACGGTGAGGCTCGAGGATGCCAAGAAGAAAGTTGCAGAAAAAGAAGTCGAAGCAAGCAGGAAGCTCGACGAACTTGAGCGCTTGGTCGACAAATACAACAGTCTCGGCTACCAAATCGGCCTGATCCCATCCACAGCACCTAACGCCAAGGGAAAGAATTATGAACTCCAGATCGTTGTCAATGAGGGGCCTAATTTCTCAAGCTCTCAGATGGGTAATAGTGCAGGCTCAGAGAGTGATAGACTTCTTGCAGATCCTATAAGCGGATATCAGCCTCATCAGATCCTAAATCTGGACTTGAGAGGGCAAGCAAGAGGGTCTTTCATGGCACTGAAGAAAGAGGTTTCTGATCGTAGAAGTGCTGTGGTCGAGACAATGATGAAGAATCATGATCTCTTGGATGGAATCAAGGAGGCCATCGAGGACAAGAGGAGCGAAGTCGATGCTCTTGAGCATAGAGTCAGGGCGGCTCAGGAAGAGTTCGAAAAGACGAAGGAGGTTACTACGACGCAGAAGATTGCGTCTGACACCCAAATTGAAAAGATGGAGAAGGAGCTCGCCAAGATGAGAGCTGGCCTCACGGAATCTGTGCAGTTCATGGAACAGCGCGAGATGAATACCAACATCGAGTAAGTCCGACATGTTACGATTTGACATAACGCAACGCAGCCACTAACAGTGCCTTAGGTATGAGCAGCTCACATTACGCGCGAATGCTCTGAGAGAAGAGCTTCACACGGAAGTTGAGCGCATGCTCAACGACATCATCAAGTTCAAAGTGCATATCCAGAAGAATCTGGAGGACTACGAGGGCTTTGTCGTTGAGGAGGTTGAGCAAGAGCTTGGAGGCGCTGATGAGGACAATGAAGATACCCGGGATGGTGAGATGAACTAGGGGAGCGGAGAGAGGATGACATGCAGATAGGTGTAGGAGGAGTACAGGATGGCCATGGGAATGGCCAGGAGAGGAGTTTTCCTTTTGAAATGTGCCATGGAAATGGAAAGGGAAGGGCCAGGCAGGCATGGCATGGCAGGCGTTTGTTCAGGAGGATCGATGTCTGGAATAATGGAATAATGGAATAACGATTATATACAAATGTCAGGTGGTGTTATTTTGTGAAAGAAGCTTCAATCAAGCCTTGGCATGTTGTTGTAGGGACGAGGGATAGGAGTTAGGATTGTATCATTCACGTGACGAGCACCAGTATGGAATGGAATAACTTGGCTTGACACCCCGGCGCTAACCCGCATTTGTCACGGGCCGCTGGTCAGCGGAGATAGAGAGCCACTTAGCCTGTATCTGGCATGTACACATGTACCTATCACGTAGCGTCTAATCGAGTCTAGCCTGCCACCAGAGCAGAGACACACAGGGCTCGGTCTTTGTTGGATGCTGCAGAGTAACAACAACTCCATCTCACCTCCCACCTCCCACCTCCCACCTCCCACCTCCAACCTCCAACCTCCAACCTCCAACCTCCACATCTTTTTCTACGACCTCTGCGCAACCTCGATCGCACAAGTTTCCATCATTTCATTTCTATCATCCTCTCATCTACACCAATCTTGACAACAGCGCGCCTCCACCTCTAGTTGTGTTATCCTCTTCACCACCGTCGCACCGTCAGCCTCGACAATGACGGAGGTATCCTCGACGAGACTCTATTTGGGCAACCTTCCTCGCAACGGTATGTGAAGAAGCCAGCCCCGTCGCCATAGATCAACAGAATTTTCCGACGTCTTAGATCTTGGAAACGGCTTCTCCGACTTATACTGACTGACTGACCGTATCACAGCTACCAAGGCTGATGTCGAGGGTCACTTTGCCACCCATGGCACTGGTGTTATCAAAGAGATCAAACTCATGAACGGCTTCGGCTTTATTGAGTACGAGGATGCCATGGATGCGCGCGATGTGGTTCCTGGTAGGTTTGCTTACAAGCTCTAAACTTGTCTCAGCTAACAGAACCCATAGCTTTCCGTACGTTACAAGATCGAACAGCGGCGCAAACGTCCCAATAATATGTCAACAAATCTAATCAGTTTATAGATGGTACGGAGCTCCTCGGCGAGCGTTTAACTGTCCAGTTCGCTCGTGGAGCTCGTCAGCGGGATACCAACTTTGCGGCCGCCACCGACCGTACGGCCCCGCGTCCCAGACGTACTCCACATCGGATGCAGATTTCTGGACTTCCAGGCGAAACCAGTTGGCAGGTCTGTCTCCCTCGTTCCTTCGTCCGGATTCTTGGATATCAACTCTTGCACTTTGGACCGTGACACCTCTATGTTGGACAGCTTTAGCATCCGTTATCCATCTCCAGACTGGCAACTAGCCTCTCGTGGAAGTATGGACTAATACGCCACTGTGCGTCAGACCGTGTGGCTGAGCATGGCATTAGCCTTAACAGCTCTGGACTTGGCATCATCCCTCTTCCCGGCCCCTTCATCCTCTTGAGTTTCCTATACTCTTTCGTGGTCAACTTCTTCTGTCTATATATGAGAAGGTCTCAAGGGTGTATCAGGGACAGGACCTGGATATCGACCCATGCCACTTTTGAATTAGGATGACATAGAGCTTGGAAACCCATCGGAGTTCTACGCTACTAATGAGCCCTGCCAAATGATTACAGTGCGACCTTTCTTGTCCTGGATATCAACTTACATGGATCTGGGTATAGGATCTTAAGGACTTCGCCCGTCAGTCCAGCCTTGACGTGGTGTACTCGGAGACCGGCCGCGACCGCGATGGCAAAGGGTAAGCAAACAATCTCTCGCCTTCTCCCGACATGACTGACAGTATAGAAGCTTCGTCGAGTTCGAGACCGCAGCCGATCTGAGAACCGCCGTCGAGAAGCTCGATGGTCGCGAATTCAATGGTGCTCGCGTCACTTGTACCGCCGATGTGAGTCCTTAATCTGCTACATCGATCCCTACAGTCTTTCTAATCTAGACAGACCCAACCAGATGTCCCCCGTGACCGCGGCCGCTCCCGTTCCCCAGGCCGTCGTCCATATCCCGTCGACGACTACGACCGCCGTGGCCCACCCAGAGGCTACTCCCCACGTGGCTACCGCGACCGCTCCCCTCCGCGCCGTGACTACTACGACGACCGCGCCCGCTACGGACGTTCGCCTCCTCGTGTCCGCGCTCCCATCGATGACTACCCCATGCCACCCCGCCGTGGACCTTACGACGACCCCTACCGTCGCGACTACCCGCCCCCCGTGGACCCTTACATGAATGCCCACTCGCGTCCGTACGATCGCCCTCCCGTCCGCGACTTTCCACCCCGCGACGTGCCATATGGGCGTGATTATGACCGCCGATACTAGGCAACCTCTAACGTTCCTGAATTCGTGCTTTATGTCATATTTCAAGGCCTAGCGAGCATAGGCAAGCACAAGCACAAGCGAATATCATGATGATGCAATCAAATCAAGCGAAGCGAAGCGGAATTGGCCAGGCGTCTATTGTTTATGAGCGAAGCGAGCAAAATTACTGGGGGAAATTAAATGGGAAAGATAACGAAGCACGACTTTTTGTTTTACGATTTGGGTGGATTTTCGAGTTTAAGGTTCTTTTTTCTTTTTTCTATGTGCGTCTCCTGATGCGTTTTTCTTGTTTCTATATGCTTGCCGCTCGGACTCAGAGCGGTGGTGATTTACTATGTGAGGGAGGCATATACGAAAAGCAGACGGAGGGGATTTCGTTTGGTTTCAGCTGGCTGGATATGCGAGACTCTTGCTACATGAGCTTCCTGGGCTACAGCACGGGCGAGAATTGGGCACATTAGGGAAGGGTAGTCTAGCTATTACGACGGAAGAAAAGCGGCTTGCCATTATATGTGAGGCTTAAGTGGTTTGAGTGTGACATAGCTTTTTATTTGCTGGTAAATTGTTGATATCGTAGAACCTCCCGTGCTTTCCACGCACCAAATCTCATCGAATAGTATATGCAAACAGTTAACTACCTGACAGGCTGACGAGCCTTTGTGCCTTCTCCCGCCTCCCCGTTTCCTCCGGCTTGCCCCGAAAATAGAAGATCAAAAAGAGGGAAAACGCCGTGCCTGCAAATGGATACAGGATACCCGAAAATCAACAAGACGGCCATTTGTGCCCGCTACGCCTGGTAAAAGCCCATCCATCCAGACATGTCCAAAAGGTGATCCGCCAATACGCCGCTGCCACCGTGTCGTTAACCCATGCTTCCTTTCTTCCTTCCTTCCTCCCTTTCCCCCATCCTTGAAATGTCCCCGACAACAAATGAAGCCAGTCGATCGACTCGACCAAGCAATTGCCTACTTGATCAACCATGTACAATGGCACTCATTACCCAAATCCCGGCCCACCAACCCACCATCCTCCACATCCCCCTCCTCCACACCCTCTCCTGCCTCCACAATCCCCGTCTCGTCGAGCACAACGCCCCTCCTCGACTTCGCACTCGCACTCATCCGCTCACTCAGCATGACCGTGTTGTACCCGCCCGTCGCGTTCGTCACAGGCGTCGCACTCATCCCATCTGGCCCTATCGCCATCTGTACGCAGTACGGCTGGCCGAAGCCCGCCTTCCGCGGCATCCGCCGCTCCTCGAACTTGATGATCTTCGGGTACGCCGGCCACATCGCCAGCACGCTCGGACTCGCCTGGGCCGTTGAGCTTGAGGCCATCGTCGGCGTCGGCGTGGTCAGAAGCCCCAAGGAACCAGGCCCGTACGGCGCACCATACAAAGGCGTAGTTGTGGGCGAAGGAGTCGGGGACGTCAGCGAATTCGACACCACCGCGACCGCAGCCGCTGCCGCCGCCGCCGCACGGCTTGTCGTGTTCGCATACACGAATGCCTCGAGCAGCGTGCCGTCCCAGTAGCAGAACCACGGCTTATCGCCCGGCTGCGCGACGCCTTTGCGCTGCCAGTCCGCCGCGCCCCACGGCCCCCGGCGTCTATGCCTCGAGCTGCCCGCCGCCAGCATTGGCAGCGCCTCCTCGTGCAGGACGACGAGCTTGCTGTACGGCACTTGGAAGAACCACGCAGGCCCATACTCCGGGTCGTCGAAGTCGGTGACGAGGGAGAGGATTTTCCCCCCGTCCAGGGCGGGGGGTTGAGTGCCATAGGTGTACGTTTGGAGCTTATTCCACTGGGGCGACTGGGAGATGTGGATTTGCTTATTGCTGACGTTTGGTTGGAGCTCACCGAGTGAGGAGATGGAGAGTTGCAGCGAAGAGGTCGGCATGTCGCAGGACCAGGAGGAGCTCTGGGCGGCGTTCTCGAGGCAGAGAGCTTCGGACTGGAAGGGATCGCCCATGGTGAGGGAAAAATTACCGACGGGGAGTTCGGGGAAGCCGGTTGGGAGGCTTGCGAGAGGAGTGGCGTCGATAGTTGTTGTTACGGTGCTAATGTATACTCCACTTCTGGGGAAACGGTCAGCAGCAGTAGAGTAGAAGATAGGAATATCGACTTACGGTAGCGTAGTACCACCATAGTTTCTACCATTGCCAGGTTTAGGATGGGGCTTTCTTGCCATGAGGACGCCGAGGACGATACCAAGAAGGAGGGTAATGATGACAATGACGCTAACAGCCAGGCAAAGGGCCCACACGGGAATGACACCACAGATCCTCTGCTTCGCCATCATTTTCCATTTCTTCTCCGGACGCTTCTCTGATACATCAGTCGTCGCACCTGCCACTGGAGCAGCACTTGCTCCAGACATTGCGCTTCCTGTCGAATGCCTCGAAGGTGCCGTAGATAGTGGAGCCCTGAGATCCTCTTGTGACGCGAACTCGGGGTTCCTTGTAGCGAGGCCAATTCCACCGGCGCCAGTAATATCGGGGAGTACCACAGGTCTTAGTTTCCTTGCAAATGACTCGTCTGGATATTGTGTGTAGGGTGGTAACTGTTCAGTATGACCATCTGGGCCGATGATATCGGCGGCCTCTTCACCGTCTGGGCCGAATCTCCTTTGATACTGATTGCCCGCAAGGCCAGGAAACCCAACAGGAATATTTGCATTTGGAAGTGCGCCATGGACCTCTTCCGCTTGTGGAACGGTATTTTGAGGATACATGCCATATGGATGGGTCGGTCCGCTTGGTCCATTGTATGCCCGTTCGGTCGGGACAGCGAATGTTGAGGTGGTTGCTATACTAGCGGTCCTTGTAGGTCGACTATCCTGAGGATACATCTGATATGGGTGAGATGGCCTTGTTGGTCCTTGGTAGGGTCCGTCTGCCACCATAATTGGAGCATCAGAGGTCATGCTCGTGGTCCGACTGAGCGTACTCGAACTGGAGAACTCGGCCGCAGTCTCTGTTGACGACGTGCCCATGCTGCCGTCGTGTCGGAGAGCAAAGCTGTCGATATTTCTCGGTTTCGTCGAGCTTGATGGTCGCGGAGGTGGACTCGATGGACTCGGCCGTCTTGCTCCACTGCTGAGTTGCGATGAGCGAGATGCTATGCGGTTGTGGTTCTGCGATCCATGCGAGGGCCTGAATCCATCAGAAACTCCCATCGCCTCTGGTCCATATAAATCCCACTCCTCGTTGTCATCTTGTGTAGAATATCGAGCGGAATTCCTCGTGGATGTCCGTCGATCGAGTCCGCTCGAGTGTCGTTCAGGCGCTGCCATGTTTGCAACAGCAAACAGCCAACCGCCAGTGGTCGTCTCGATGCTCGGCGTGTCGCTGCGATCCGGGTCGTCGTGGTCAAGGCCCGATCATCAGTTTCTGGTGTTTATCGTACAATTCGAAAAGGCGTAGTTGATGAGGATTATTGTATATGATCGAATTGAAATGGGAGATTATAATATAGAGATTCGTGGTGGTCAATTGAATTGAATAATGCGTGAGAAAGGGAGAGAGGGAGAGGAGAGGCTGTTTAGCGCGGGACCATGGCTAGGGATACAATACGACCCAGTGAGCGTACTGTGCACTGGGTTCTGGGTGTCAAGTACCGAGTACTACCGAGATACTAGTATCAAGTATCAAATACCAAGTATCAAGTACCAAGTACCAAATACAAGTACAAGTGCCAAATATCAAGAAAGTCGTCCTTTCTATTAAGGCGTCGATTCTAATCCTTTCTTCTGGCATTATTGGCCATTTCCTCTCGTTCTCGTCTGAGTGTTACATTATCAATGTGCATGTGTATATGTATGTACTAGCCAATGCTCTCTGTTAACTTAAGAAGTTCTTGTGGCAACTTTGAACTTACCAACTCTTCTTTCTAGCATCTCGTCGGCGTCGACTGTCGATTGAGCCCAATACATAGAGGAGCACAGCTGCTTAGATGGATACACGGCCGGGCTTGGCCTGACGATCACCATACTCTCTCTACTCTACGAAGGAAGCACCAAGAAGCACAGTACTATCTGTAGTATGGATACGGACACATACTCGGGGGATCCTAGATGTATCGATATCTCACGACTCACAAAGCTTACCTTCGTCTCATGTCGATATCGATATCTCACGACTCACAAAGCTTACCTTCGTCTCATGTCGATATCGATATCTCACGATTCACAAGAATTACCTTCGTCTTACGTATTTCCACCATCCATATCAAGGTACATACTGTAAGTAACAAAATTCATTGATATATTTTGGCTGTCAAGTGTGGAGGGTCTCGTTGTTTGAAATGCACCTTTGCCTGTTATTATTGAAGATTGCCACTGGGAAGATGTGGCCGCGAGCCTGAAGCCGTGGAAAGCCGTGGCCAGAGTAGTGAGTATTTTAGAGACTCATGCGCTGGTGTTCTTGCAAGGACTGGGCCGGGCTGCTGGACAAAGAGGAGCCCTTGGCCTTTGAGGAATGGGGAGGACAAGAAGGACATCAGTCCAGGTCTCTGCTCCTCACCAGAGTCCGTGTTCATATGTACCGCCACAGGAAAGCAAGAAAGCACCTATTTTCTGTTCCATATGTCTATCTGCACAGCAGGCACCTGCCTGCAATTGGTGAGGTGAAAATCCAATTATATCCGGTCATCCAATAGAAGTCTGCGGAGAAAGCTGAGCATGCTGCTTCTCACGCGCAAAGGCCATAAATCCAAAACACTTGAATTCGTTGCTCTCAGAGTTGCTTTGCATAATGGTCTATAGTAGGGCCGCGGCGGTAGGTAAGTATGGACTCCAGCACTGCTGCCCACCTCCGTCGAACTAATCTATACTAATAGCCACGGTCCCAGCGGAATTCACAGACGTCCTGATGACCCGACAGGTGGAAGGTTGCGCAAAGTTATTGTTCGCTGGCTCGTCAACACCGATCCGTCCTGAAACACAAAGGTGCTCGTCGGCCCGAAAGGGCTGCGTTTCCCTGTCAACCATAGCTTCTCGGTCGTGGATATGATCATTACTTGGGCATGAACGTCGTTGCCAGAAGCAACAGATGCCGGAAGAGATGGGGACACCAGGGAGCATCACATCGCATGTTATCTCGAGCCGCGTCTTCCTCGGTCGTGTCTAGAACCGGCCGCCCAGTTCGCTGGTGGTGGATGGAGGGGAGGTCCAAGTCGACCAACGACGACGACTGCTAAGAAGGCGCTTCTTTATGGATTCCTGATGTTGGTATACGGTAGTCCATTCTTACGGGCTTCGAGGACTGCTGAAGATTTTCCGTCTTCTGAAGACAGAGATCCACTCTGACGACTTTGGATTGGGCGGCTGTGGGGGAGTGCATGCATGCTACATACATATTAGGCGCTGGAGACTGGAGTACAAATTTCACTCGATTTGCCCACGTTGACTCGATCTTGGTTAGGTAAGCATTGTTCTTACTTTTCAGACTCGAGCGGAATGCCATAGGCGCTTGACGATTTAGCCAGCGCAACAGGTAATGATGCAGAATATGTAATAGCGAGGTATATTCTTCAGCTCAGGCTAGAGTATGCAGGAGGAAAAGAGTCGAGTGATCACATGGGTTGAGTAGCAGTCTTCTGTATACTCTACGGATGTCTCGACTCAGGTCCGATATAGGAGGCAAGCCCAAGATTCCATGCTCCATAGTAACAATAATAACAACAACAATGATAAAATAATAATAATAATAATAATAATAATAATAATACTAATGACGTATTCTAGACAGATGCCAGAGGCAGAACTCAGAGGTTACGAAATCCAAAATATTATCGAGTATGCGGTGAAGGCATGCGACAGATATATATATATATATATCTCAGAGGCATCACGTGTAAAACACGGGATATGCAGTGTGATCAACAGCCTTCTGAGGTCGCATGCTATGGTCAAACTCGTACGATAATCACTGAAGATGTTGATGCACACACAGCCACTTGGAATGTTTGACAGTGCTTGATGGATGGTGGGTGGGCGGTGGTCAGTAGTCAGTAGTCAGTAGTCAGTACTTCGTAGTCACTAGTACCCCTATTCATTAGGGAGAGGCACTGTCTACTGTGTATGTACGTGGTTGGAGATACAGTATAGTATCTAGCTATTCATCAGCAGCAGCGAGTTTCCCAGAAGCAGAGCCAGTATGTATGTAGATATTATACTACATATTATACTACATATTACATATATATAGGTAGGTTATTGCCTCATATAGGTTCGTACGAAGTATTCATCTCTTGTGCTTATTACGTTATCTTATCTGATCCTTCCGACTTGGCTAAACTCCTACGAAGTACTTCGTACTGTCACTCCACGAATATGCAGAGTGCCTGAATGTCTACGAAGTACGGAGTAGGTACTTCGTACTGTAGGTGGGTAAAAAGGTACCTGACCGAGACCAGGACGAGCACGACGGCTTCGCCTAAGGCCAAGGTACTCTAGCCGTACCATCACCAGCCAGCACCACCAGGCACCAGCACCAGCACCAGCACCTCAGCCCCAGTAATACCTTACCTAAGCACCAACCACCACCAACCACCAACCGTTATCGCCCGCCCTTCAGGCTCTTCAGGGGTCCTCGGCCAAGTCCATGCTCCAAAGTCCAAACCATAGAGCCCACATAGAGCCCACATAGAGCCCACATAGCATATTTCCATATTTCCATATTTCCAAAATTAAGCGATTTCCCCATTGAGAAGAACTTAATATTCGAAGCTAATTATTTGGCTTGCATCGCACCCAACACGCAATAATTGTCTATCCCCTCAACCCCTCCCTCTTCACCAAAACAACAAAACAACAAAACAACAAGAACATTCCCCTTCAACATATTACATATTACATATTACTGCTATTGTCTACACGTCCGCATACAGCCCAATAGTAAGTAAGAAGCTCCCTTTTACCCTTTATCATGAAGCTCAAGCTGTAACGCGAAGGCAGAGGGAGGTCTTCCATTCTCGCCGTTGCCAGCTTTGTTGCCCCGCTCACCCACCCCCCTCACCCCCTTCCCCCCCGGCGCCCTTAGCTTCATATTGTTCCTCTTGCCCCTTTATCACTGTCCTCAGATACCAAACTTCAGCCTACAGAGCATTGCACTGACACCAGGACACCAGATCTGACTTCCTGCTTTTCATCCCCTTCAGATAGCATAGCATCTGAGTTCATTCATCATCAACCTTCGGAAATCTCCTCACCGCCTCATAATGTCCGAACGCCCTCAGAACATCGGCATCAAGGCCATTGAGATTTACTTCCCGAGCCAGGTACGACTCCAGAGCTGCTACAGCCAGATTATACCATATTCAGGGATAGAAGCAGCGCTGACGTTCATCTTCAGTGCGTTGACCAGGCCGAGCTTGAGAAGTTCGATGGCGTTAGCCAGGGAAAGTACACAATCGGCCTTGGCCAAACCAAGATGAGCTTCTGTGATGACAGAGAGGGTAAGGAGACGAGCCTCCCCATAGAGTGCAATCAGAGCTGACGACGACACAAGACATCTACTCCTTCGCTTTGACGGCAACCTCAAATCTCCTCTCAAAATACAACATCGACCCAAACTCCATCGGCCGCTTGGAGGTCGGCACAGAGACCATTCTCGACAAGTCGAAGTCCGTAAAGTCTGTTCTGATGCAGCTTTTCGGTGACAACACAAACGTTGAGGGTGTCGACACCCTCAATGCCTGCTACGGTGGAACCAACGCCTTCCTCAATACTATTGCCTGGATTGAGTCGTCTGGCTGGGACGGACGTGACGCCATCGTCGTTGCTGGCGACATTGCCCTTTACGCCAAGGGAAATGCGAGGCCAACCGGTGGTGCGGGCGCAGTTGCCATGCTCATTGGCCCAAATGCGCCAGTTGTCGTCGAGCCGGGACTCAGAGGTAGCTACATGACACACGCATACGATTTCTACAAGCCAGATTTGACCAGCGAATACCCAATTGTTGACGGACATTTCTCCATCTCCTGCTACAGCGAGGCTGTGGATGCCTGCTACAAGGCCTACAATGCCCGCGAGGCAACCCTCAAGAAGCTCGCCAACGGCCACGCCAACGGCAACGGCGAAGCTGCCGAGACCACCGACGTCGTGAAGACGCCGCTTGACAGATTCGACTACTTCAGCTTCCACGCCCCAACCTGCAAGCTGGTCGCCAAGTCCTACGCCCGCCTCCTCTACAACGACTACCTCGCGGACCCGACCTCGGCGGCCTTCGCCGACGTCCCCGCCGAGCTCCGCGACATGGACTACAAGAAATCGATCACCGACAAGCTCGTCGAGAAGACCTTCATGGCCCTGACCAAGAAGCGCTTCGCCGAGCGCGTCCAGCCCTCCATCGAGGTGCCCACCATGTGCGGCAACATGTACTGCGGCTCCGTGTGGGGCGGCCTCGTGTCTCTGCTCTCGAACGTCGACTCGGACGCGCTGCAGGGCAAGCGCGTCGGCATCTTCTCGTACGGCTCGGGCCTGGCGTCCAGCTTGCTCAGCCTGAAGGTCGTCGGCAGCACCGAGAACATCAAGAAGACGGTCGATCTCAGGGCGCGCCTGGACGCGAGACGCGTCGTCGCGCCTGAGGTGTACGATGAGCTGTGCGACCTGCGCAAGAAGGCGCATCTGCAGAAGGGGTACACGCCGGCCGGCAATCCCGAGACGATCACGAAGGGCACGTACTATTTGGAGAGCGTGGATGATATGTTCCGCCGCAACTACTCCATCAAGGCATAGAGGCATAGACGTGGTTGGATGCACGTAATTGGTTGCTGGCTACTGGCATGGGCGGAAAGTAAAGCAAGCACATACATAGAGCAGGTATTGCATATGGACGGCTTATATTGACGGGATTAACGAGGGTATTTATGAGGGGCGGTGGGCATTGTAGATACTCGATACCCGCGCCAGGGACGGCGGGGTGCGGTAGAGCTTTACACTTTACACATTAGAGATATAATAATACAGGGTCAAAGTCCCCTTTTCCGCTTCCACGCGCTTCTCGAAATACTTGTGCAAATGCTTGTGTCATTTCGCTGTTTCGACGGCTATCTTTCCTCATCCCCGCCTTTCGGCGCTGGTATGTCGGCCTCAAGTCCCTCCAGGAAGCTATCCGCCATCTTCCTCGCCCGCTTCTCACTAACCGCCCTCCGCCTCTCCTCAATCTCCCTCCTCCTCCTCTCCTTCTTCTCCTCCCTCTCCCCCCTCAACATCTCCGTCTCCCTCCGCTCCCTCTCCAAATCCTCCATCTCCGCCTGTCTGACCCCCTCATCCCTACTAAAGCTATAGAACCCGACGCCCTTCGTCCGTATCTCCTTCGCAGCATCATAATGCATCGCCGGCGGCGGCGTCGCCGACCGATCCCTCTTCCGACTGAGCTCCTCCATCCGCCCCGTCGTCTCCTCGTCCGGGTTGAACGCCGCGCTCTGCACCGCCGGCCCGAAGATCAGCCCCTCCGGCATCCTAGGCCGCGCCGACATCCTCTCCAGCTCCTCCGCACCCAGCAGCCGGTTCCGCACCCGCCGCTCCATCCTCTCCCGCTCCGCCACCGTCCCCCGCCGCAGCCGCCCGTACTCGTCCTCATACTCGACCTGCTCCTCCGCCGCCCCGCCGTCGCCCGCCAGATCATCGACCTCGGACTCCGAGTCGTCGCCCGCCCCCTGCCCCTGCTCCGCCCACTTCCTGTCCCACTCGATCAGGCCCTCCGCCCCCCCGTCACCCTCGCCCGCCACGGCGTCCCCGCGCCGCAGCTCCCTGTACCGCCGCGCCTTCTCCTCGAGCCTGCGCCTGCTGCGCGCGAGCACGGCGTCGTCGACGTCGGCGCTGTCGCGGCGCGGGGCCATGTCGCGCAGGGCGCGCTGCGCCGTGTTGCGGTTGTGCGCGCTGAAGATGTCGGGTTTGTGGGCGGAGGGGCGCGGACGGCCGCGCGTGCTGGTGGTGGCGGGGGGCGCGGGGGAGAGGAGCGAGGAGAGCGTGCTGGAGAAGGCGAGGGTGGAGGTGCTGGAGGTGGTGATGGGTTTGTTTTTCTGAGGGCGCGGGAGGGAGTAGAGGTGCGTGTCGCTTTTGGAGAGGTGGGATGACATGGTGGTGGGGGGTTGAGGAGGGGAGGGGCGTGGAGTGAGGGAAGGAGGGAGAGATGGGTGAGGTCGATGACGAGGCTGAGGGTGTGGGGATGTGGTGGCGGCGTGCTGTTTGGTGCTGACGGATGTGGAAGTTGTGATGATCAGACCATAAGAAATCGTTGAGTGAATTATAAAGTAATGAGGACTTGTGAGATGTCTCAGACAGGAGAAGGAAGATGCTCTGAGAGATGTTGATGGGGAAATCAAGACATCCTCGATTACGATAAGTCCATGGCGGTGGCAGAATCGCGCCGAGAAAAGAATAGCTCCGAAGGCCCCACAAAGTGTTCAGATCGCAGACACCAGCCCAAGCTGTCAAAACTCCGATTCACGCAATTGATATACCATTCTTTCAACTGACTATAAGGTCACGAAGGTGCAAACACAAATTTTCAAGATGGCTGCTGCTGGTCCAAAGAAGGTCTACATTGGTATCATTGGTACGTGCTCGGCGCTGAGCTATTCCGCTATTCCCCGCTGCCCCTCCATCGCCTTGCCTAATTCTAACATGACTGAAGGTGTTGGCGGTGTTGGGACATGCTTCCTCAAACAATTGAAGACGCTCAGAGAGCGCCTCGCGAGTATCCCACGTCCCACGGATCTGTCCCTCGTATTCATGTCCCGGAGCAATGCGAACATCTACACCGGGGACTATTCCCACATTCCAATCGAAGAAAGCGCCAGTCTTCTCGCGAAGTCTACCCAGGAACTGTTGCCAATATCGAAGGTTATTGACTACCTGGCGGCTGCTCCAGGAATTCCTATTTTGGTCGATAATACAAGCTCCCAAGATGTTGCGAATCAGTATCCAAACTTCCTCTCTCACGGCGTCAACGTTGTGACGCCAAATAAGAAGGCATTTTCTTCATCCTATGAACTCTGGGAGAAGATCTTCGCTGCTGCGGCAGCCTCTGGGGCTAAGGTATATCATGAGAGCTCTGTTGGCGCCGGTCTCCCTGTCATCAAGACAATCAAGGATCTTCTTGATACTGGCGATGAAATCAGGAAGATCGAGGGCGTTTTTAGCGGAACCATGTCTTTCCTCTTCAATTCCTTTGCGCCAACAGAGGGGCAAGGCGGAAAGTGGTCTGACGAGGTGAGGAAGGCGAAGGACCTCGGCTACACTGAGCCAGATCCAAGAGATGATCTGAATGGTTTAGATGTTGCTAGAAAGTTGACCATCTTGGCTCGATTGATTGGACTGAAGGTTCAATCACCAACATCATTCCCAGTGCAGAGCTTGATTCCAAAAGAGCTGGAAAGCTGCAGCAGCGGCGAGGAGTTCATGCAAAAGCTGCCAGAGTTCGATGCACAAATGGACGAGGTGAAGATTGCCGCGGAGTTAGCTGGAAAGGTCGTTAGATACGTCGGAAGCATCGATGTTGCTAATAATGAAGTCAAGGTTGGGCTCGAGACATTCGACAAGTCGCATCCAATTGCCGCACTGAAGGGCAGCGATAACATCATCAGCATCTACACGAAGAGATATGGTGACAACCCTCTTACTGTCCAGGGGGCTGGCGCTGGTGGCGACGTGACCGCTATGGGCGTTACAGCAGATCTGCTCACGGTTATTGTCGCATGACCGTGACCGTATTAGATACACCCAATTATTCATCCGTTGTAGCAGTTCCAGACCGTCTCGGATGACTGGGCTCAACACCTAATTTCTGCATGTTTTCAGCTATATCTGCTCCGTCTTGATGTCCTATGTCTGGTGATCTCGTTATTCCTGAAACCGACATCTTGAATTCACGACGTCGCCCGCTTGGTCTCTCGCTCAAGCTTGGTGCCCGTGGCCTTGGACGATTCCGAGCCCGTCCACCAATATAAGGTATTTCGTATGTAATGATTCGGAACACATAGATGAGAAAGTCGTAGACTATGAGCAGTAGCCAGGGAATCAAAACCATAGCACCTAGAATGACCTAAAGCCAAGTGTCAGATCCAGCGCCTTGACGGGAGGTACGGGAATTCACACGAGGTGACTTACGAAGAATCGAGTGATCCAGACCTCAATATACGCGAAATCGCTGGGGAGAATCGAAACCCACGACATCGTGTAGTTTCCGTGCAGGAATCCGTGATTGTTGATACTGCGTCAAACTTCGTAGTGCGGAGGTGACCACGTAGGTAGAGAGTAGAGAGTAGAGAGCGGAGAGGAGGCGATTACTGTGCACTCCGTAGGGCGACAGCAGATTCACATGGAACTGGAGCAAAGGGGGAAAAGAGCTCGGCTTAAACAGACAGTCGATTCTGGCGCCCGTGGATTGGAGCTCTCGGAGAGAAATACATGCGGGGAAGAAGATGTACATACATCAGTAGGTATGTACCTACCTACATCGATGTGCCTTGTTGCCCAGTAGCTATGTACATATTATTGACAGATACAGGGGGTCAATAATGGGTCAATAATGACCCGCGCCGGCTGGCATGCGTACTCGGTGGAGAAACGGCAAACGGCGCTAAGATAATGACCGTCGATAACGCGAAATAATCTGAGGACTGAGAGGGTTGGATGAAGCTGCCAACTCTTTGCGCCCGCTACTCTGTCGACCGCCACAGTAATCTCACGACATACGAGCTATAGGATCAAATATTTGCCATCATGGCTGGAGCACCGGGGAAGAAGCAGAAGCGCGAGGAGTACAGGGCGGCTCAACGACAAGATGGAACCAAGGAATTGCCCAAGAAGAAGTTCTATAGACAGAGGGCGCATGCCAATCCCTTCTCAGACCATCAATTAACATAGTCAGTCTGCAATACTATCCTCGTGGGAGTGTCTCTGTCTAACAGTGCTCAGTCCAATAAGTCCAGAAGCAATGGACTGGTCGCCGTACTACCCCGCATACGTGGTTCCTTCACCGAAACAAGATGACGATGAGACTCTGGCTGATGCGGGAGAGGAGAATAAGCCAAAGCCATTGACCAAAGATGTTGAGATTGCTGATATTGGCTGCGGCTTTGGTGGTTTGACCGTTGCACTCGCCCCAGTGCTTCCAGACCAGCTCATCCTGGGTATGTTGTCATCCCTTCTAGGCAAGGGGGTTGCAGCTTCAGTATGCTAACTATCACAGGATTGGAAATTCGAACGCAAGTCACGGAATATGTTCAAGAGCGCATAAAGGCATTGAGGGCACAGAATGCAGAGAGCGGCCTCTATCAGAACGCCTCTTGCTTGCGGGCTAATACAATGAAATTCCTCCCGAACTTCTTCAAGAAGGGCCAACTCTCAAAGATCTTCCTGTGCTTCCCTGATCCTCATTTCAAAACAAGAAAGCACAAGGCTCGCATCGTCTCAACCACCTTAAATTCTGAATATGCCTATGCCGTCCGTCCAGGCGGCATTATCTACACAATCACTGATGTTGAGGATCTGCACAACTGGATGGTTCAGCATTTTGACGCACACCCATCTTTTGAACGATTAAGTGAAGAGGAGCAGGATGCGGACAAATGTGTGCATATTATGAGAACTGAGACAGAAGAAGGGAAGAAGGTGGAACGTAATAAGGGTCAGAAATTCGTTGCTTGTTATCGTCGTTTGGAGGATCCGCCGTGGCCAACACAGGTGGCTGCAGAAGCTGCCTAAATAAATGAATATAAGATCGAGCGTCGTTTGCACAAATTGCTGTAAAATGTTTCGAGAACCGCCTTTTGCGATTGTTGTGAAGTAGTGATAATGATAATGCTTACTTAGATGATCAGCTTTATCAGACCCCACGCGGTAAGATTACGCGACCACATAATTAGCACATGCACAGTTGTGGATGCGGACAGCAATGGAAAGCTCACATCATGAGGACCGATGATGCCGATCGAAACGACATATCGGCCACATAGACTATGGCCCTCAGCAGAAGGGATGTGGTTCTAGCTGGCATCGCTGTTTTCTTCGCCTGGGGAGGAATCACCAGTCTGATACCGTCGTTGCGCTGGACGGCCTGGGCGTTCGTCGCGGGTGTGGTGGTCACCGTCCTGGGATATGCAGCACTACTGGTTACGACATCCAGAGGCTCCGTCTATGACACGAGAAACCGCATCGCCCGGCCCTCTGGTCTGGCTTTCCTCGGCCCCAATGCATGGCAGACGGAGGTAGCAAAGCTTCCAAGTCGGCAGCCCTACAAGACACAGCCGCTCTACGCCGACTCCTTCCTCATCTCCGCCTCTCTGGACGAGCTACTCGAATATATCCTCCGAGACTTCGTCAAGTCATGGTACTCAAACATCAGCAGCAATCCGAGCTTCACGAACGAAGTAGACAAGGTTCTGAGACTTGCGCTCGCCGACATCAGGGACCGCCTCTTGTCAACAGACCTGGTGGAGGTTGTAACCGAACGCTTCGTGCCGATTCTTACAGCACATTTCAAGGATTTCTACGATGCCGAGAGAGCAGTACGAGGGAAGCACCTTAACAGGAACGTCACGGAGTCGGAGGAGCTAGATCTTGCGATTGCGGCGAAATACAGAGATGACAAACTTCACCCAGCAGCGTCGCTGGCATACTCGGACACGCGGCTTGTGCAGCAAGAATATCTACGGACAGTATCCAAAGGGGTCTTGCCCAAAGTGCTTCCGGCCAGTATGATATCGAGTAGAGTAGTGTCAGTCATAGTCGAGGAACTCGTGGGGTGCGCAGTTTTATTCCCGGTGATGCAGATGGTCTCTGATCCGGATACGTGGAATCAAGTCATGGAAAACTATGGTCGGTCGATGCTTCAGGATCGGTCCACAGTTCGCAAGCTCCGCGCAGCCCTCGATGAGCATGCGTCGCCGGCTCCAAAGGAGGGACGGTCCCTGCTATTTCCCAGATTGATGCCAAATGACAATGAGCGGAAGTTTGAGAAGTTTATACGTGCAGCCCGGAAGGTCAATAACTTATCGGATGCGCGCCGCTTCCGGAGCGAAGTTTCCAGCCAGCTGAAGCGGGATTCACTGAAAGAGGCAGCGGATTCTGTCTATCTGCGGCGTCTTGAGATAGGGAAGAAGATATTGGATCAAAGAGTGAACCACCTTGCATCAGGAAATTGGAATGCGAATGGAAGCAAAACGCTTCCGAAGAGTCCTTCTACCAATGTTCCAGACTCAAAACTCGATAACGCATCACTATCAGACATTTTACATGATTCATCAGCGTTATCATATTTCATGGAATACATGGATAGACAGAGAGTCATGCCTCTTGTTCAGTTTTGGATTGTTGTGGATGGCTTCCGAAATCCCCTTGAGGAGGATCCTACTGAGGATGACGAAGTACCTGCAAACTTGCCGCCTTGGTCTGACGCAGACCGTACGGACCTGGCACAGATTCATGAAGCATATCTATCAAGACCTGAGTTGAACATACCGGAATCGTCCAAGCAAGCCGTTCGCGATTTTCTGAAGGCTGGTAAAGGCGCTTCACAAGAGCAGTATTATGCTGCACGGAGGGCAATATTACTTGCTCAGACCAGCGCATTGGATAAGATGCAAAGCAAATACTTTGAAGGTTTCAAGAAATCAGATCTTTTTTATAAGTGCCTAACATCTCAAGAGGCTTCGAAGAGAACTGCAGCATCTACCACAGCCAATCCGTTCGATGACCTAGACAGGCCGTCAATCGCGCCCAGGCCGGCCACAACTCAATTGCTCCCTCCCAAGTCGAAGGTGGTATCCAGAGTGTCTGTCCGGCAGCCGCCTAAAAAAATCATGTTGCATCGAGCATCACAGTCGTCTGCAGACCTTCCTAGTATGCATCGTCGTCCAATTTCTGATCTCACAAGTTCACGGCACTCACTGGACGATGAAGGTGATTCGCCGTTATTCGGCGACGACGATGATGTGGACAGCGAAGCGCTTGCTGGCTCTGTTCAAAGCTTAGATCAGGATGTCAATCAACATGATGGACCTGTTCAGCCTGACAATCAGGTTGTAGAGGCGATGGAAGCAGCCCTGAACAACATCATGGAGGAAACTCCTAACGTCGATGACTTGAGAGATTCATTATTTGGCAATGGTGATTCGTCATCTACAAGTCTTCAATTTGGCAAAGGCGATGAGTCTCCACGTAGCTCCATTGACGCCGGGCGACACGATCCTTCCAACAAAGATGGAGGGAGGCCAAATTTGGCGTCTTTGGGTCTTGTTAATACATCATCGCGGATAGGGGTTTTTACTGACGATGACCTGTTTGGAGATGAGGAGAAGTTCCTCAGTGACGAACATGATGATCCTGATGAGGATAAGGAGGTTCCTGATGACGAAATTCACGAGGCAGCACCGGGCGACCTGGGCCTGGCGGAGGCTATAACAGCTCTCACAATTGACATTGATCGGCTCATCGCCCAGAATGCGGTCGTGGAATCTCTGACTAGAAAGGCAGAGCTTACGAACAATACTGCTGAATTGAGGATCCTACGAAAATCGAAGGCTAGTTTACAACGAGAAATTCGACGCAAGGAACTCCAACGTCAGCAGTATGTCGTGCAAGAGAGTGATAACAGCTTATACGGCCGTTCTAGTATCAAAATCAAATCTATTATGGTTGGTAAAGATGATGACGGAAGAGAATATGCTGTCTATGTGGTTGAGGTGCAACGAAAAGCGGGAGAACAGATGCCTGCTGCATCGTGGGCCGTCACTCGTCGATACAGCGAGTTCCTTGAACTACATCAGAGCCTAAGAGAAAAATATCCTTCCGTCCGCCATCTTGATTTCCCCCGGAGGCGCATGGTCATGAAATTACAGACCGATTTCCTCCACAAGCGGCGCCTTGCACTCGAGAAATACCTTCGGGAGCTTCTTCTTCTGCCTGATGTATGTCGGAGTCGAGACCTGCGCTCTTTCCTTTCGCAAAGCGCCATCGGTCCCGGAGCGGAATCGCTCGGTAATCTGGAGGACAAGCAAGACATGATTACCCGCTTTTACAACTCGGTTACCGACGGAATGGAAGATATACTGGGAAACATCCCTGTTCTTGACCAGTTGTCGACAGCAGGTCAAAATCTCTTGACCGCAGCAACCGGCCAACTGGCCACTATGCCGGCTATTGTCAGCGAAGACCCTATGACGGCAGCTGAAGCAGAAGCGGAACTTAACGCCTTTGAGGACAAAGAGCTCGAGCCATTTGTCAAGCCTATCTGCGACATCTTTCTGGAAGTCTTCGAGCTCAATCGCGGGAACAATTGGCTACGCGGCCGTGCCGTGGTTGTCGTCTTGCACCAGTTGCTTGGCGGCACAATCGAGCGGAAAGTTCGAGAGAATGTCAAGACCTTGGTACAGGAGGATGCTGTGCTCAAGTATATTGCTCTGTTGAAGGACAGCATGTGGCCTGGGGGGAAGAAGAAGGAGTCGGTGCCCAGAACAGTGGCACAGAAGACGAAGACACGAACAGAGGCGAGTCTTATGCTGGCAACTCTCATCCCAGATTTGGCAGGGAGCGTGGTAGGGAGAGTTAATGCACAGGCTGCGAGTCGCAGAATCTTTGCTACACTGAACAATCCCAGACTGAAGTAAGTGAAAAACAGAATGCGGCTCCATCTATGGGAGTAACTTACTAATGCGCCACAGTACTCATTTGATGTTTACGTTCTTGGATGAGATAATAGATGTCCTCTTTGGAGGAGGAGCACGTACATGAGTTGTATATATTCTTCTCAAGACTTGGCGTCGGCGTTTGGTCAGGACTCAGAGCATGGACGGAATATCCTGTGGGCATAATTGCCCTGCTGCATCAAGAGGCGTTTGGATAGCTTTATTAGAGCTTGCATATTCTCATGTCGTTTGACAGCATATATGATAACCAAGCATATAATTCCTAAGCACTTTTGATTGAAAGATTGAACTAATCTTGCTGATCGACCTGATCCTCTCCTGACTGGCATCTACGCAAGGCTACAATCTAATTATATTTTGCCGAAAGCGGTGTACCCCAAACTCCAGCCTTACCGACCTTCACTTCCCCAACCACCACCCACTTCTCACAAACCAAGATTCATCCTCCATATCCTTCAAATAACTATACAATCATGGCCTCTGAGTCGGTGCCCTCCAACGGCCCGTCTACCTTTCCCATCGACCCTCAAACCTTCGATGCCGACGACCGCATCTCCTACTCCACGCTTGACCAAAAGTTCCTCCTCGTCGCTGACGACGGCTCAGAATATGAATTCGACGATGCGCTGCGGCGCTGGATCCCAGTGCTGGACGACGAACTGGCGGCGCAGCAGCAGGCAGCATATAAGGTGCAGGGGGTGGATGAGGAGGAGACCGTGGAGCAGACGAGGAAGAAGAGGAAGAAGGAGTACATTAACGGGGAGGATGTGAGTCTAGTTTTCCTTCCTCCCCTCAGTGATCTTCATTACTTTAATTTCATCTGAAATGCAAAGTCCGAAGGGCAATTGCTGACACCAAGCACAGGAAGGCGGCCGCTTAGCCAAAGCTCCAAAGAAAGCCAAGACACCCCTGCCACCGCGCCAGAACACCGCCGTGTACGTCACCGGGCTGCCACACGACGCAACAGTGGACGAGGTCGCGCAGGTCTTCTCGCGCAAGTGCGGCGTCATCGCCGAGGAAATCGACAGCGGGCGGCCGCGCATCAAGCTGTACACGGACGCGAAGGGCGACTTCAAGGGCGACGCGCTGATCGTGTTCTTCAAGGCGCCGAGCGTCGAGATGGCGATCACGCTGCTCGACGACACGGAGTTCAGGTTTGGGGAGCTGGGAGGGAGTGGGAAGATGAGAGTGATGGCGGCGGACGCGAGCTATAAGAAGACGAAGGTCGAGGAGGCGGGCAATGCGGTGGCGAAGGATAAGGAGAGGGCGAAGAGCAGCGCGAGGGATAAGATGAAGATTATTAAGAAGACGCAGAAGTTGGATGCGAGGTTGGCGGATTGGGATGATGATGTGCCTTCGACGCTTCAGGAGACAGGCACGGGCTTGGGAGGGAACAGACCGCAGAAGGTGGTGATATTAAAGCACATGTTTAGGCTACAAGAATTGGAGGAAGATCCGGCGGCGATCCTGGATATTAAAGAGGATATTAGAGAGGAGTGTGCGAAGCTGGGAGAGGTGACGAATGTGGTTCTATACGATCTGGAAGAAGAAGGCGTGGCGAGCGTCAGGTTCAGGGAAGAAGACGCGGCGAGAGCTTGTGTTGAGTTGATGGATGGGAGGTCTTTCGCAGGACAGACGGTCGTAGCGTATTTGAGCGAAGGGAAGGAAGGGTTTAAAAAGAGCAAGAAGAAGCAAGACGAGGGAGACGAGGAAGGTCATTGATGGATGAGAGGTTTGCTTGTATAATCACAGTGTAGCCCTTATTTGCGTGGAGTTACGGAGGGGAGGAAAGTATCCTTTTAGACAATGAATCGTATGCACGCTATTTCGCGTCTTGATCATTCATGCGTGAGAGACCGAATCCTTATATAAAAAGGAGTGGCATGAGATTGATTCATAAGCCAGCAAGACAAGACTTTTAAATGGAGAGAAAGGCGTTATGCTTCCATCATCCTGACGCTTTAAATATCCCAATCGCTGTCTTCTATCCACTCCATAGCCAATGCCTGCCCCCGCTCAATATCAGCAACAACAGAAACCTGCCAAAACATGCCAGAGAGCTCCGAGTCCGATTTTGTCATTTTGACCTGTTGCTGCAATTTATCTCGCTAGGGAACAAATCGATCGATCGAGCTTGTACCGGAGATTTGGCGGATTATGTGACCAACGCTGTTTCCCCGGCACATAGGAACGATCGCGCACATTCGACGGCCGTGCTGATCCCGTCTGGATGGAGATCTCCTTTATATCTCTATCCTCGCCATGCCATGGCGACGAGAGCGGAACCCACGTCCGAGTATCTCCTCAACTACCATCCATCCTCATGAACAGGCGCTTGGTCTAAGACTTGCGAAACCATCTCGTCTCGATTCAGACCTCAGCAGGTTGACTATATTCGATTGGTATATCTCGCATATCAAGCGTCATGTAATATCAGTACATAAAATGAGCCTTTTCCCGCCAAAAGCACTCGACGCAATTCCCCTGCATCACCAACCGCACTCTATCAAACACGTGAGTGGAAAGCTTCTGCCCTTTCCTTTCCATTCCATCCATCCCCCATGCCTCCTTTTGATTAAGAACCCAAAGCAATAGACCACATAGAAAGGAGATTGCCCGATATTACCAGCTCGCAAGCATCGAAGAAAGCCAGATCCCTCCCAAACTCATAAATTCGTTAACCCTTCCGCAACCTTCCAGTGGCTTGGTTTGAGATGTCCAAAACGCTCGTTACGAGGGATGCTCCCACCCCATATCCATCGGCGCAATCCCCATCAACTCCCTAAACACCCCCTCCCCAATCGGCGTCAACCCCTGGCTCATCTCCCACCCACCAGCGCCAGTATACTCGCCCCTCCCCGGCGTCTGCGGCATGCTGTAGCTCGCCCCCGGCGTCATTCCCGTATGTCCCTGTCCCAGCGCCGGTATATACTCCGTGCTCACCTCGCTCGTGGCATAGAACGTCGCGCTAACCGGCTGGTTATGGGCATGCGCTCCAGAGATGCTCTGTTGGTGGCTCGCAACGGGACTCGTCTCGAAGCTCGAGCGCCCAGAGTGTCCAGACACGCTCTTGCCCGGCGCGAAGTTTGCACGGCCGTCGGAAGGTGCAGTGGAGCTCGGCGTGGGACGATCGGACGGCCCGGCGTCGGCGCTGGAGAGATCCATCTCGAGGTCTGATTGCCCGAAGGTCATCTGCCGCTGTACGCCGTATGCGGTTTGCTGGCTGTTAGGCAAGACGACGAGGCCGGCCATGTTGCCCATCTGCTGCTGTCCGCTTGGTCGCGATGGGATTCCGGATTCTGGCAGCCAACTCAGGCTATCAGTGTATGATTGGAAGGGGTCGGCGCTCTGGGCAGTCGTTGTAGCTGGTCCGGCGGAGTTGGCGCTGACTCCACTTGTTGGTGACTCCTCGACAAGTGGAGTCGGCTCGTCGACGATCTTGAGGAAATTGCATTGGTCTATGTGGCCATTTGGCCCGCATTGTTGATGTTGGCTGAAGATTTGTGCTTGAGGATTCTTCTGGACGTGTCAGTACTGTTCTTGGATTGTCCGCATAACCAAACTTACTCCTGAGCAACTGTGGACGAACGCCTTGTATTTTGGCTCTCGCAATCCAAGGCTTTCCAGATCAACATCTAGCTGAACGAGGAAAGATTCGGTCAGTGGATTCTTCAATTTCATGGCATTCATTGCAGAAAGCAGAAATCGGAGCGCATCGCCGGTCTGGTTATCGTCGGGTCGGCTCTTCAGATATTGGATAAACACTCGAGCGGCGACGTATAAGCAGAAAGAGATAAATGGGTTCATCTGCGAGAGTAAATTATTAACGAGGGCTAAGGGTTGAATTTGGACTGAGACACTTACAGCTGATAAATCCATATGCGAAATCATTCTCATGATGCTCGCAATCTCGTTTGCAGAACTGATACATCTCAATTTACTCTCTTTGCTTACTGAAGTAGGGAGACGATTCTTATCTGCCTTGTATATTGCTGCTTGGTGCAGACAGATGGTAGAAGTATGGATATTCATGTTCATGAAAACGGTATTCGGGCTACTAATTCCTGTAGGAAGCTTGAGGTGGGAAGGAAGTGATAGAGATGTATTGAGAAGAATGTTGTCCAAATTTCTATGTCGTTTCCAGAATTCTCCACTAAGGTCGCTATCACAATCGTCAACATCCGGTCGATGCAAGTGCACAAGATTCCGTCCGAATAAAGCCGCCATCAGAGAGACTGCACCGAATGCAGAAAGTCCAGCTGCTCCAGATGGATCGAAGGTTTCGTGAAGTGTTTGTGTTTGTTCGGGCCTGCTCTTTTCAAATGCTTCCTCGGATGCTGGCAGATTGGTGAGAATATCCTTTTCGTCAAATGTCATTGGCCATCCAGTACCGATGCTGGCATATCGGTCCTCGCAGAAAGCCATCCAGAAGGTCCTTCGTCTTTCTTCTCGTTCAGTCCAATCTCTTGGCGGTGGTAGGCATTGCTTAACGTCTAATCCTGCTCCATCCAATCTGTGCAGACCCATCCTATAATGCATTAGACTTGATTTTCCAGCATTTCGCATTCATGACTTACATCTGACACAATCTGACTGCCGAGCCGGTGCTCATCCAAGCTCTTGGGAAATACATCATCTTGAACTCGTAAGAGCACAGGAGGATGTGCGTTTGTGCATGGCCCACGGATATCATATGTTCTCCATGACCTTTCAAGTAGTCTTGTTCAACATATTTACGGGCTCTTTGATAGAAGTGCTCCTTCAAGTCCATATATTTCTCCGTCACGGAACAAGCAGCTGCCCACATCGCATATCGAAGACAGACTGGAGGTCGTTGATTCGGAGCCCTATAGTGTGAAGGTGGTCAGTCTCAGCGTGCTTTGACCAGCCAAGCCGTTTTTCATAAAGCCAGAGACCTGATATCACAATAAGGGGGTTTCGGCTTACAAATTCATTGCCGCCAAATATCGATATTTATGGATCATCGGCAGTGACGGGTGTATTTTCTCGAAGTAAATTTGATGCCTACTCAGATGAGCACAATATTTGCAGAAGTGGATTTATCACATACAGTTCGTCGATGGTCTCTTGTGGAGGTAGAGGTTCATCAAGGCCTAGACCGATCATCTCCCACGTAAACGTCGGGTCCATAGTCATTGTCATACTCAAGTTTGGATCGAAAGTCATATCCTCCATCGCTGGCTGTGGTGAATCGCCAGGAAAATGCCATCGTTCATGATCCCGATCGTTAACAACTGCGATATCTGGATTCGTAACGCCAAAATCAGCATTTGGCGTTCCAAGGAGTCCGCTGCTATTGCTATGGGCGGCATTGCTGATCGGAAAGCTAGGTCGAGACATATCGGGAGTCTTGGAAGTTGGCTCTTGGGTCTTGAGCATCTCCTCAACTTGTTCTAGGTTCGCATGATAGATCAGCCATGTGCGCGCAATACAATGGAAGGGGTGGTGAGCAGCATACTCAGCCGTTCCTCCAGAGCCTTCACATATCCCCGTTTTGGGCCACTCTTCCTCCGTACTTCATCGTATGCACAATCATGGTTGAGTCTCTTGCATGTTGAACAACTCGGCTTATTCCCATCGCACTTCAGCTTCCTCTTTCTACATATTACACATGCTATCCTTTTGGCTGCCGGTGTTGTCCCCGCACCTGTACTCTCTGCTGTCGGCGATATCCTATCATCTTGCACAGGAGGACTTCTGCGTCGCTTATTTGAACTTTGAAGGTCTGTGGACGCATTATTGTTGAGACCATCGTTGGAATAGGTATCGGGAGAAGTATTTGAGGACGACATCGTCGCGACAGAAATGGTTTGCACGTAGGACGGTCTATTCGATTTGGGAAATCTATTTCGGAAATAATCTAAATGCTGGATTCGAATGCTATTGAATTGATGATGATGCTGACATGGCGCATCTGAGGAGTATGCAATATGTCTCGACGCCGTCAGATGCGATCGCGAAGGATAAAGACGGCGGGAATGATGCTGAAGGTCCCTGGAGATTCAAATGTGTAGACAGAGCAACTATAAAGCAGCTCTGCCCATGGTGGTGCAACGTAAGGAGGAGGTCGAAGCCGCGTGGTTCCCTCGCTGGAGACTGGAGAGCTGGATGGATATGCAGGAAGATTGGAGGAGGCTTGGTTGTAGAGAGGGTGAGCTCTCTCACAAGGGATATTAATTAATGAATATCAAATGAATATCAAAGAGCCAAATTAGCAGCCACTTAGAATTGACTGCGATGGTCTCCAGTTGGATCATCAATGGGGGACTTCGCAGTGTGACTTTCAGGCTTTCAGTAGTAGTACTGTAGTAGTACTGTAGTATAGATAGTAGTGAATAGATAGTGATGGATGGCGGGCACACGGCGAGCACCTGGCTCCGCCCCTTTTTAGCGAAGAATAGCGGAGGTTAACAGGTCTCTGGGGCTCTGGGGCTCTGGGGCTCTGAGGGTGGGAAGGGAAGTAAGTGGGGTCATCCGTCATCGAGCGTGGTTGGAATTGAGTTTATGGTTAACATTAAGAAATGGCCTAATCGTCGGAACCAAACCTGAGCTCCGCTCAGAGTCGGAGGAAGCGAAATGCGTCGCGGAAGCGAAAATGCGTCGCCTCACCAAAATGCAAGAACATGAACTTTATAGGTAGTATAATGAAAATAG
>Ga0209512_1000280_pt1 | contig 96620 bp, 87 predicted proteins | sample frozenSSSSmetaG_FD_184142 | JGI IMG/M metagenome (GOLD analysis project Ga0209512, IMG submission 184142) | Glacier valley bacterial and archeal communities from Borup Fiord, Nunavut, Canada, to study Microbial Dark Matter (Phase II) -... | ecosystem: Environmental > Aquatic > Freshwater > Ice >...
TAGATTCAATCTAAAGAGGAAAGAAGGAAAAGAGGAAAGAGAGAGGAAAGGAAATATCTATATATATAGGATGGGGTTCTTGTGCACAAACGCACACCCAGCTAGCTACCTTGCTAGCGAACACTTCTGCCTTATACACGTGAACAACACAACACACAAGCAACACACATAGTGAAGCCTTTGATATTCGTAACAGTAATAGTAATAGTAATAGTAATAGTAATAGCAATAGTAATAGTAATAGTAATAGCAACTAATAGGAAAGTAAGAGTGTAAATTAGGAACTAGATTTTATATTATATTTCTAAAGTTTAATTATATTTAGTACCTTTTATAGTAAATTAAGTGTAGAGTGACATATTTTCATTATACTATATATAAAGTTCATATTCTAGTATGTTTATAAGGTGTTATAAATTGCTTCTACCATCCTAAATCACTTCCTCTAACCCTAAGTAGAGCTTAGTTTTAAGTCTAACAATTATATTACTAATTCCCATCTACACTATCTACATTCTAGAGGCGGCTAGTATTACTTTTATTCATTCTCTACTACAAACTCTAAAGATCTAAGGATGAGGAATTGTACACTATAAAGGCGTAATTAATAATGGTCATTAGAACTCTACCACCATTACTGTTTTAGACTCATTGTTTACAAAAGCTACATGGTGATTTGTTCCTAGTGAAAAAGTGGATTTTTATATATAATAGGTTTTATAGTAGGGGACCTTAGAATAAGCCATTACTTAAAGTCTAGATGTCGTAATCACTAAGAAGAGCAAATCTACCTAATGTTATGCCATTCTACTATAGAAAAGTTTAATGTAAAGATGCCATCTCCTAAAGAACATTCTACTCTCTTACCTAATACAATTAGTTCTTTAGAATTAGAAGTTCCATTAAGAAGAACAATGTTATAGTGTAAGTCTAGACACTAAAACCTATGTACCTATAATTAAGCGTTAATTCATAAACCCACGCTATAGGTCCTAAGAGTGAAAAAGGCCTTAAAGACCTTAAAAATCACAGTCTAGTCTTAAAACAATAATGCGCCCTTAGGATTTACATAATAAATTAAATCCCCTTGTTAAGACGACTTCTAGACTACTAAAAGGCTTATAGCTTAATCTACATAACAGCAGCCTATTTAGTTTCTATAAACGTGCACTAGTTTAGCATACTAATTTATAGGGAAAGGGGAGAGAGTAATGCTTAGAAATTAGATGTATTCCCCCTATAGTCTTATAATACTATCTAGTAAGGCTATCTCCTTATAGTAGCCCTTAGAGCTTATGTTAGTCTATTGCCTTTTAGATTATTTTCTCCTTCTAGTTTACTGTGTTAAAAACTTTTCCATTGTAAAATGGACATGTCATAATGCTAAGGATGGTGTAATAGTCTTTGTGTAGAATAGTTGGGTAACGATAGTCTTCTAATACTAATCATTAGCTACATGTTCACTTTTCCATTACTTAGTAGAAATAATAGGTAGTGTTAATTGCGCCTATTTTAATAATTAAATAAAGCATGTGTGCTACCTTACTTATAATGAGGTTTAGCACATGACATATGGCTTCTGCGGGACATCTTGCTTCCTCCCAGCTGGGATGGGAGCGAAGCGACTAGGTGGATCCGACGATTACCCGGGTCGACTAGCTCATCCCCCCGACGAGGCACGAGTAGGGGGTGCCAGCCCCCATGCAGTCAACGCTCGTGTTGGTGGGCTGCAGGCACCTTGTACGCACCTACGGTGGGTGCGGATTACGTGGATTACGTGGATTACGTGACGTAGATTACAACGTCGGACGGAGAGTCTCCTCTGGATTGACCCCTTTAAGGGAATCCGCTCGACGTGATCTCTCCATCTTGGCAACTTAGTCAACGTGACAAAAGGAACCTATGCGCTCCTCATAGCTCTTTGATTCGTCACTGATGCAAAACGGGCACTAAGTCTTATTCGGTATGAGAGGGAAGGAAGGAAGACAATAGCGAAGGCAGGGCTCAACATCAGGAGACGCCTCCTTAATGAGGGTCTTTGTGGATATCGCTGCGGTGTTTTGCGGCGGCCGCTTCCAGATGTTCCGCAAGGCGCCACGCCACGTTCAGCGCACGTTCGACAATCGCCGCAGAATGACGATCAATCTGATTAATCATGAGAGAGTTTCCCTCACCCTAATCTAATTAATCATCAGAGAAAAGGACAGAAAAGACAGAAGAGACAGAAGAGACAGAAGAGACAGAAGAGACAGAAGAGACAGAAAAGACAGAAGAGACAGAAAGACAGAAAAGACAGAAAAGACCGCCCGCAGTAGTCAATGGACTTGTGATTCGAGACGTCCGTGCCATCAAAAGGAGTTGGTGTTGTCGTCCGCGTCCGAGTCCGCGTCCGAGTCCGCGTCCGAGGAGTCTGCCCAGTAGTAGCCGGTTTCCCAGAGTTTCCCAGAGTTTCCCAGAGTTTTACTTGGACGAAACGAGTCTACTGCAGTGGGCCACACTAACGCTAGCCCGCCGCCATCAAACCTATCCCGCTCGCCTGAACAGATGCTAAATACCAAATCTTGACTTGGAGAGGCCGTATTGGTGGTTCGTGGGTCGTGGGTGGACTCGATGGGCTCGATGGACTCGATGGAGCTGCATGTGCGCCGGGAGAGGAACAGACCCGTCCGCCATGGTGAGGCACGTGATGCTACAGGATGGGATCGCTCAGAACAGCGGACTACTCCGTATTGCCGTACTCTGCTGTAATACTATGCCATAATAGGTATCGTTTCAGGGGGCGTAAACAGAGTTCGGAGCAGACCGCATGCAGCACGCAGAAGCTGCGGGGGTGAAGAAGTGAAAAAGTGAAAAAGTGAAAAGGTGAAAAAAGACCGACAAAGACCCCCCTCCTTTCTGCATCCTAGCGACCGCTCGAACTCCCCTATGCTGCATTCTGCTTAAGCTGCATATGAAGATATATCGATATATATGGATATGGTAATGATATGCATGCTGGCGCATCATGGTGCATGCTAGTGCATGAATACCGCCCTCGGGATTCTGGACCAGGACATCATATCCGGCGGCATTGCTTGTGTTTCCCTACGGAAATAAGGTTCCTCACTTTCCTCACTCCTAGTGCGGCGGACAATGGGCCGAGGCTCCTCTCTCAATGCAACGCACGTTTTGTTTAGCACCCCTGTTCCTTGCTGCCCCGCATTTTCCAAATCTTCTCCTGCACTTTCCTCTTTCCTACTATGGGGATGGATCTCGATGGTGGCACACAGCACGACACGACACGACACGACGCACGCACAAATTACACACAGCAAGCAACAGCCATGCAGGGAGGGCATGAGGGGAAAGCTATGTATATCTGCATCCCAAGTCCTGCATCTTCATCTTCATCTTCGTCTTCATCTTCGTCTTCATCTTCGTCGAATCTTCGTCTTCATCTTCGTCGAATTCGCAATTCGCACCCTTTCTCAGCCAACGCCCTTCGGAGTGATGTGAGTGATTGAGCCTCGCGAAAACTCTCTCCATTCATCATGCCAATAGCCCCAGCTGGTCGAGGACCTGAACTCCTGGGAACGGTTGGCTTGTTCGTCGCATTAGGCACCATCGCAATCGCTTTACGCTGCTATACGAGGATATTTATTGTCAAGTGTTTTGGACTCGACGATTACTCTGCCGTCGTCGCTTGGGTACACCACCTCTTCCATTCTCCTATGTCACTTGCACAAATGCTAACGAGACTCACAAGATTCTCTTCATATGCTACAGTACCTTTGCCATCGCTGGCGTGCATAACGGAACTGGCCAGCATGCCATCGATATTCCACCCGAGGTGCTCCCCGTGGGTTTGAAGGTAACGAACGAATCCTCACCGGCCACACGAGGGTCTGCGCTAATCTCGTCCTCAGTGGTGGTGGGCATGTGAACCCGTCTACATCTTGACCTGCATGGCGCTCAAATTCAGCATTGGCATCTTCTTGCTCAGAATCGCCGTCGCCAAGACCTACAAGATCATCATCTGGACTGTCATCGTCGTCACTGAAGCCTACTCCGCCTTTTTCTTCTTTCTTTTCGTTCTGCAGTGTCGTCCCTCCTCATACTTCTGGACCCAGTACACCGGTGGAGAGGGCACCTGTATCAGCCCGAAGATCACCGTCGATACCTTCTACGCCTACTCCGCAATCTCCTGCGTGGCCGACTGGACACTCGGCATCCTCCCCGTCTTCATGGTCTGGAATCTGCAAATGAACTTCCGCACCAAACTCTCCGTCGCCGCCATTCTTGCCGTCGGTTGCATGTGAGCATCCTCCATCCCTTCCTCCTATCCCCTCCCCGCAGTCACAGATCAGGCCTGACCCATCCCCAGTGCCTCAAGCGCCACGATCGTCCGCATCCCATTCATTGGCGGCATGGCCGACATCGGCGACTTCCTCTACTCCACCATGGACGTTGCGATCTGGTCGACAGTCGAGGTCGGCATCGGTATCGTCGCCTCTGCGGCTGCGACCCTGCGCCCGCTCTTCCGCGTCTTCTTCGCCGGCAGCAGGGGGACGGGCGGCAGTTCTGCTCCAGCCGGCTCGAGCCACTGGCCGAAATCGGGCTATATCCGCAGCAGGGGCACCACCGCGGCGTTTGCGATGCGCAGCGATATTAGCAAGACCGGCGGCGTCACGACGGTCATCAAGGGGGATGTGGATATGGAGAGGGGCCAGGCGAGCAGGGGGTCTCATGATGGGAATGTGAACCCGGGAGGGTGGAACGACAGTGATACCCAATTGAGGGGGCACAGTAGTGATGACGAACCGACCTGGAGGGGGGGGATTGTGAAGACCATTGGCGTGACACAGACGACGCATTAGGCTGTCAACGAGGCGTGTGTGCGAAGATACCATTCCAGAATGACCTAATAGGGAAATATATATTAGTGTACATATAATGTTTATTAGTCCCATTGATGCCGATGTCCTTGCCAGAAGGCGCGGGTAGTTGGTGTGCAGACGCTGGAGATGTCCGCTCTGCACTCCGGCTGGGAGGCTTACGGCATGGAGCCGGGTGCGCGTGAGCTGTTTCCATGAATGTTTTAAGCCAGTCCAGGGGCGCACGATGGAGAATGCAGGCAAGATGTATGTGTATACGAGAACGGAGGAAAAGCCAAAACTATGTCAAAGATGGGCCTTGCAAAGGCTAGAATAAAACGGCCAAACAATTCTATATGCTAAGACTTGGACAAGACAGGTCAGAACCTATGCTCCAAAACTAGACCTCCCTGCGTGGCTTTGATAATTGCATCCAATGAAAGTCTAATGCAAAACAAAACAAAAACCAAGATATTAAAGAAAAGAGACAACAGTCCCCACTTTCACTTCTAACTTTATGCCATGCACCGTGAGAGAAAACAAAGCTTTGCGCGCCTCAGATTTTGGCCTTAACCGCTGTCGAATGTTGTGGTTCTGAACCACGAGCCTGCCACGCCTGACCCTGGCCTGGCGGCTTGAGAGCAGCATTCGCTACGCTCGGAGACTGATCCCCGTGAACGGACGAGCCCCTGCGTTTGGGATTTGGTGTTGAAGCTCCTTGACTTTATTGCTCCGACGATTCGCCGATGACCAAGACCCAGCATGTGATGATATTTAGGGGTTTGACAAAACAGCGATCAAACCTGCTGAAAAGATCTGAGCTAGTTATATAAACACTAAAGTACTTACTTAAGATGTAAATAATATTTACTATCATATCTATTATATATATTTTTCTCTAAAATATTTAAAGGACATTATTTCTCTATTAGTATAAAAGTTGTTATTATCCCTCAACTCACCCTTAAAAAGGACTATATATTAACCTACATCTATTTTAGTAACTATAAGCTTCGCCTTATAAAATGAACCCTACTAACACTAATTATAGTAAAGCAGCACCTTCGCCCGCTTATGCCAGCTACCCTCGCTGTCGCTGTGGGTCGCCGTTGCCATCGCCATTACCCACATCACCCCATCAGGCGATTTACTATCCCGCTGTCTCGCTCGCTGTCTCGCCCGCCCGTTCCGTTGCCTCTAGATGATGGGGCGACGGCACATATCATAGTAAGGTGCAGGATGCGTAGGGGATTACTGGGGTTATAGGAGGCGGACAATGAGGTTACGGGTCAGGGGATAGGGAGGAGGATTAGGGTGATGATGAGTTTAGGCGACGACGACGAGGGCGACAGCGAGGGCAACGGGTCATCTTCGGCGCCATCATCTTATTAGTGTGGGTCACGGCGGTGGTAGTGGGAATGCGCATATAGTTTTTATTTTATAAGTTAGGGATATATCATTATTTTGCCCTATTATTAATCTAAAGGGCGCAGAAGAACCGCTAAGCTCGAGTAACTTACCTCCATTGCAGTTTATGAAAAAAGCGGAGCATGTGGCTTCTGACAAATATCCGTAATAACACCACAGAGGCCATCAAGCAGTAACGCAGCAAGATCCTTCCACGACTCACTGCTCACAATCTCAATGCAGAGCTGTCCATCCTGAGAATATGACTGAACTTTCCATTCCACAGCCGGTTCAGAATGCGGATTCATAGCATCGAGCCTGCAGTTGGCTTCCCCGAATTTCATGTCGTCGAAATAATCGATATCTTGATGATGCACCACCGAATCGAATGCTGTGTCAGAGGGCCAGTTTGTGCAATGCTTAATGATGTCCCTTAATTGAGTGTGCTCAAAAGGACCGTTATTGACATGTTGATCTTGCATGTAGCGAAGGAGATCAAGAGGTGTCCAGTCAGGCTGGAATTTCACTCTGACAGCATTGTGATTATCGCACGGCCCCATAATTTTATCGCAGTCCTCAATGTCAAGATTGCGACCAGCTACGACTTGTCCAAACGTGACATCTCTGCTAGACAAGAAGCGAGCAAGGACAATGGACCAGGCCGCTGTAAGTAAGGTTGCGGTGGTTGTGTCCTTCGGTCGAGCCGAGATATCAACATTCTTCGAAACAGCGCTTGGCTTGGTGGATATTCCTGCACCATTATTCCATCCCGACCTTGATCTGATTTCAGACATCGATGCGCCTTGTAATAGCTTGCGCCAATGCTGCCTACTTTCCAGTATGTTCTCTTTGGTAATGTGGTAAATATATGATGAGTAAGGCGGTGCTTTTGGGATAATTGATCCCTCATACAGCGCCTTTAGCTCGAGAAATAGATTCGGGAGGCACATTCCGTCATATTGTGCGTGAGATATGCGTATGATGATGCAGTTCTGGGTGTTCTTGCCATTGCCCGTGACAGAGATGATTTTTACGAACGATGTGCCCAAAGGCTGTTCAGTCTCCGTATCAGCATCACAAATTTCCCTCGAGAATATCTCCAGGTCATTTTCCGTTTGGTAATACTCGACTGGTATTTCAAGTTCCTCGAGCACAACTGCCAAACAGCGACCAGAGTGCTTGACAAATACCGTCCGAAGTATCTCGTGCTGAACCACCAGGTCTTGACATTTTTCAATCAGGCGGACTCGGTCGATAGATGTGTCCAGATACATCAGGTTATATTGTACAGAAAATCGAGGCGCTGCTATGGTCGCATCAACCGCTCCCTCTTGAAGGGTTGTTGTGGGTAGAACATCTTGTACTTTCCACGTCGGATCCGCCAGCGCCGGGCGTATGGCTTGGGAGAGAAATGTGTTGGCGTTGGAAATATCGAGTGCTGAGTATGGCGGATAGCTAATATGAGCTTTAACCTGAGAGGGATTGAAGACGCCAAGAGCGACGGCCATGTCAGACAATTGTGGGTGACGGAAAATCTGGGCAACTGTCAACGTGAGGCCCTCTAGGCGTACCATAGCCACCAGCTTCATTGCTGTAATCGAGTCGGCTCCTAGGCGGAAAAAATTGTCATGGGCACTAATTTCGTCCGCATCGATACCAAGCGTACGGGCCCAAAGCTGTTGTAGCTTAGACTCCATGGTCGTCTGTGGTGTACGATATTGTAGGTCCGGTTCGGGCGGGGGCGATTCTGGTTCCTGGATGCCTTGCACCCGGAATTGGTATGCCCCGTCTTGCTTGTCGAGACTTAGAACTTCTCCAATTGGTATCATTGCTTCCTGAGATAGCTGCTGCACAGCGAAGTCTAGCTGCTCTAAGACCCTTTCCATCTGTGGCATCTCAACCATATTCGCATCAAAGCTCGCCATGATCAGGAACCCGTCAGCGTCAAGAGAACACACAAGCATAAGCCCATAGGAGTTGAAATGAAGGGCCTCCCGAGCCGCCTCAAGGTCTGTAACAGGTGCGAGACCACCTCCAAGCACTTCATCAGAGGGATCGGCAGGTGTACTTGGCTGAATTACCAATCCAGTTCTCAAGTCACAGGCTATTTGGGCGTCAGGGCTTAGTCTCCGGATGTGCTGCAAACCAAAATGCTCGTGTGGCATCCTCAGTACGGCCTCATTATTAAGAGCTCCTAGGAACTCTTGCGTAGGCGTGCTACGATTCAATCGCACCCGCACCGGAATAGTAGTGATCATTGGCCCTTCAATCTCGTCGACACCAACAATTGGCACATTGCGGCCAATCAACGTCTCGCCAAATACAACGTCATCAGACCTCATCAATTGTCCCGCTACCAGAGCCCATGCTCCGCGAATAATCGTTGATTTTGTGATTTTGGATGCAGTGCGCCTCGTCAGTGGTACGTAACGCTCCAAAAGAGCAGACGCACGTGGCTCGTATCCACGCGAAGGGAGGGCAGGGAATTGCTCGCCATTCGCTCCTTGTAGCTCGTTCAGCCAAAATGACTTGCTGGCTTCACGGTCCATGTTAGTGAGATATCTGATGAATGTTCTGAATTGAGCAGCTCGCGTTGTGGATAATCCCAGGTACGCTCTTTTCACACGATCCATAATCAGAGGCATCGACCAGCCGTCGTATAGGGAGTGGTGAATTGTCCAGATAAAATGCCGCTTGCCTGTCGTTTCGTTGAAAACAATTCCGTAGCGGGCCAGCTGCATACCCAATTGCATCGTCGACTGTTGATCCTTTTGGATGTACTCATCTAGATCATCACCGCATGCCCATGATATATTTTCCTTGACAATGACCTGCATCAAACCATGTCCTTCCACATAGACTACTCGAGTACGCAAAACCGCGCATTCAGGAACTGTGGTCTCCCACGCTTCTCTGAGTAATTTTTCTGTTGACAGGTCTGGAAGTTCCATCACTCTCTGGGCAACATATGCCTCGGTCCGTTTTGCAGACAGCGCCATGAGTCCTTCTTGCAATGGCGTACACGGATATATGTCTTCCACAAAAGAAGGATCTACGCCACAGAGGTCCGCAACTTCGGCGCGAGCCACATCGGCCTCCCAGCCCGGTTCTAATAACGAGAATGCGGGCACATCAGTTTCAGAGCCAATATCAGAACTCACGGCAGCCAATGCCATGTCAGACAGCTGAGCGTGACCAAAAACGTCCTGCACCGTCAATCCAAGGCCTTCTTTCCGTGCTTCTGTCACTAGCTTCATCGCTAAGATAGAGTCGCCTCCCAAGCTGAAGAAGTTGTCACTGATACTGATATTTTCCATGTCAATACGAAACAATTGACTCCAGACTTTCTGCAATTTGCCTTCCGTGGCTGTTTGTGGTCGAGATAACTTAGTCCCTGTTGCTCGGAGCGCTACAAGTTCGCGTGGAGACATGGCTGACCCTATCTCCCGTAGTCGTTTACGGTCCAGCTTTCCAGATACCATCATTGGCATCTTCTCAACTGGAATATATGCTGAGGGTATCATATACACTGGGAGAGTCTCCGCGAGCTTCTTCTCGACCCCAGACAGATATTCTGCAAAGACAGATGAGAATCCCACGGTGCAAGCTTCATCAACTTTCTGGTTTGTCTCATCCCCAGTTACCGACTTCTCAAGGGGCTGTGTGGTCACGAAAGCTACTAGTGTTGGCTTCGCACCATCAGCTTTGGGCGTAATGACCTCTGCTGCCACCTCGGTCCATGATGATAGGTGCAATCGTAAATGATGCTCAACCTCACTTAATTCGACTCGTTGTCCGCGTAGCTTTACCTGTGTGTCCTTTCTTCCGGCGAATATGATAGATCCATCTATATCATATTTGGCTAAATCGCCGGTCTTGTAAAGCCGTCCTTGCCGTCCAGACTTCTTCACACTGCCTTGTAACAGCCATGTAGGATCTGAAATGAACACTTCTGACGATTTTGCCGCGTTGTTCAGATAACCCTGGCCAACAATTGGCCCTTCAATTAAAAGCTCGCCGACAGATCCGAGAGGCATCAAACGATTATGGTCCAATGGATCAACAATCCAAGTTACTCCCCCAACACCGTAGCCAATGCTTGGGTTTCTGCCATTGGCGACCACATTACCGTTGACAGTGCAGCCGACGGTACACTCAGATGGGCCATAGGCGATTATGATCCTCGTAAGTGGCGTCCACGAAGCAACGTCTCCACTGGTCACTGATTCTCCACCGAGTCCAAGAACTTCCAGAGAGGATAAAGTCTCTTCATCTAGCACACGAGCGACAGACGGTGTCATGTGAGCCATGTTGACATTCATGTCTCTAATTGCACCACTAAGATCGTTGACCCGTTGTTCATCAGATGGCACACATATACAGCCGCCTTGTGCCAGTGTGCAAAGCATGCAATCAATGCTAACATCGAAGGCGTAAGATGCGAAATCTAACACGCGGGATGTGCTCTTGTATCCCACAATCTGAGCCCTCGGTAAAGCACCGCTCGTGTAGCTTGCGTGTGAAATGACAACACCTTTCGGCTCCCCTGTTGAACCTGAAGTGAACACCACGTACAACATTGCAGATGCTGGAACTGACGGAAGCTCTATTTTCGAAATATCCGCAATAATAGGCGGTGCGACAACTATTATCTTCGCATCATGCGTAAGTCGGGATGCCAGGCGATGTTGCATCTGAGACGTCAACATCACGTTTGGCTTGACCTGACCCATTATCGATCGCAGGCGTGCCTCTGGCTGGCTGGGATCCATCAGGACAAATGCACCGCCAGCCTTCATTATAGCTAGCACAGCCACAACAGTCCACATTGACTTTTCAAAGCAGACCGGCACTATATTGAGGTCCACCCCAAGGCCGAGGAGAGAGCGCGCTAATTGTGTTGAGAATTGGTCCAGCTCGCCGTAGGTCAACTCCCCATCCCATGAAGTGACGGCGGGTGATTTTGGACATTTGCTAGACTGGGCCGCAATGATTTCGTGCATTCCTTGGCCTATGGTTGTAGGCACAGCACTGTTCCATTGCCATATCTGCTCCCTTTCTTCCTCGTTCAAGTCCACCAAGTTTGAAACACTTTGACTCAAGTCCGACAGTGCGAGAGTTGTCATCTTTATGAATGCGGAAATATATGAAGTAGCAGTTGACTGAGCCATTGTATTTGAGCGCCATGATGGTCTCAGAAGTAACTGTTCGTGTGAATGGCGGGCCTCGATTTGAAAATTCCACTGATTAAGTCAGTGCTGGTTAATTTTTCTTGTGGATAGATTACATACATTTGTTTCAAAATTTCCATCAATGTCTTTCGACGAATTTGAAGCATCATTGATGAACATGAAATTTGCATTTTCCTGTGCCAGAGCATCTGCGACAGGGACAGATTGCTGTCGGCATAATCGAACGGCTTCCAACACGTTCAACGCAGTATGTGTTCGCTCAACATATACTTGGCCAGTTGATGATGCTATGTTGACTAGCAATGAAGAGTCCCCAGCATCTTTTGTGTTGTTGTAGCCCCAGGTGAATTCAATGTCGCCATTGCCGCTGCGTTGGTACATCAGCAAAACCCATGCAACTAACAAGATATCGTTGATGTCAATCTGATTTTCAGGGCTCGTCTCCTTCGCTTTCGGTCTCTCGAAAGGAATGAAGTCGGAAGCCCCATCATACGTCCTGAGGAGTTTCTCATGCCCATCGTACCGTGCAGAGCCAGCCGCACTGTCATTTGTGTAAACAGCCATGTCGGTTCTGATTTCGGTCTTGGACAGGCTGATATTTGGGAGTAGGGCACATCGACCGACGGAGGTATGTTGTCATATGCAGTTTAGAAAAACGGCAGTTTTATCATGACATGAAGTGGGAGGTTGAGCAGAGCATGAGTGCTCCGCACCCGATATCGGGATTTGTCTTTCTGGAGACATTGTCATCGTCGACGATGATAGCCTGATGAGACCCGGCGGACGCATTCTCCAGCATGCATGTCCATAGTAGGTACGGAGCCCTTCGTAACTCGTGATTGACAAACATACCAGGAAGATCACAGCTGGTTGGCAGTGTGGGTGGAGAGAGTGCCGTTAAAGCAGCATCGATGTCGGGGCGTCGAGGATCAAGCCAAGGTTCGTAAGAACCTAACATCCTCGTTCTGCACCGCGAACTCCACCTGCCTAGATGGATCTGATAGAGCAGAGTGGGGAGTGTGTATAGTATGTACATGTTACCTAGCTGCGTGGAGTATTAAGTGCGGTTTCTGTTGACACTTCACGACCTTGACCCTAAGCATACATGACGTGGGGCAATGGGGCAATAAATCAATAAATTAATAAATCAAGAGGGTTACTTCCACCGAATTAGGGGCTGTCGCCCGTTTCGCGCTTGGCGCTTGGCTCTCGGCGCTTGGCGCTTGGCCCTCGGCGTTCCACCACGTCCCGTCGGAAGAAAACTTCTTGACCATTCTCCCGCTCCATATCCTTGGAGATTCTTCATAAAATAACGGTGCTGTCCTTTTCCTTAGTTCCATCTGATAACCCTAAACCGACCTCAGCCCGACTTAACCCGAAGCGTTTAGTCATGGCTTGCCATAACGTGATGGGATCCCTGCCGTGATGAGCATCGACAGTGGGGTTGTGCTCCATATGCCCTGCATGGTAAGATTAGATGCCAGCAGTAGTTCCATCTGATTAGACAAGCTCAGCTCGTTCATCCCGCCATAACCCCTCACCGAAGACCAAGACCAAGACCTGACGCATCATCATCACCACCAGCCACCCAGAACCTCAAGATCTATCTCCGTACCATGCCATCATGCTACGTATCCATTAATGATAGATCCACACCCTATCCTGCTCTTCTCTACTGTACTCGGTCACAATTGCCCAGTCACTTATCTGCATGAGCACGAATCGTCATGCACATACAAAAATGACCAGTTAACGGTACCGGCCATTATACCCCTCCTTCTCCTTTTCCTCCTTTATGGAGTATTGGCCGAGGCAAACAGGATCTTCTTTTTTTCTTTCTTTCCTCCGGGTTCTTGGTCAAGAATGAAGCCGCCGTACCCGTAGAGAAGCTCATCATTGCAAGTAATTTGGGGAAGTCGGCACCCCGCAATCTATTTTCTCAAATATGATAATCTGACTTTTGATCGTGCTGCTACCCTACCTACGATACGCCGATCATCGGCATATCTGCCGAAGCACTCTGTTCTCCGTGTCTGCTTGCTCTTGTCTTCATTCATAAACTTGCATCGTGTGGTGTTCACCCATTCCCTCATAGCTCTTATCTCATAACTCTTATTCTCAATGGCGGCCACAGATCAAGGAATTGCACAGGGAACCGTCTGGGAGAAGTTCAGCATCTCTCTGCCTCATCCTTACCTAACGCGCTACCATGCACAGCCAATATCAAAAGATGGCACTGGATCGACTTATCGCATATCATTAGCTTCTCCAGAGGAGCAAGGGCACAACGAACCACCGTTCCTGTTACATGGCTCAGATTTGTCGTTTTCCAGCCTTGCTCAAGGCCATGATATCACAATCGCAGACAACACAGCATGGGCTCGAGCTCGAAGGAGTCCGTCGACAACTTTCGCCTGGACATCAGTCGCTCCACCAACTATTGCTCAACTGTGGCTTCTTGTCTATTCCTACTTCACCGTCCACTACTCTGAAGAGACCATCCGACTTGACTTGGTGGGCACACAAGCTGCGCTCGCTCGAGATGAACTCATTGCCGTTGGCCTCGCTATCCCCCACCCAGCTGCGATTGACTCGCCAGGCGCGAAAGAGACATGGACGGTTTTTCTGGAGAATGAGATCCTTCTCCTTCGCAGTTCGTTCTGGCAAGGTGCCGGCTCGCCGTTCGGCACACGCCCGGTCTGGCTTCCAGTGAACGACAACTCCTCCAGACAACCACTCCATACCTTCCCACTTCTTCCGGCTACGCAGACTATCACGACGAAATTCCCGTCTGCGCGTGTTCACACCTTACATCCGATCCGTCCAGCAAAGCCGACGCCAGGCTCCTTGATCTACAGTCGCTACATCCCGCATCTCGGTGAGCATTTTTCAATGGTGGCTCTGGATTACAAGGACCCCGAGCATCTGAATCTTTTCCACATATGGCAGAATGATCCACGGGTCGCAGCGGGCTGGAATGAGTCTGGGACTATTGAGCATCATACCAAATATCTGAAAGACTTGCACGAAGACCCGCATGTCCTGACGATCCTTGCAAAATTCGACGACACTCCATTTGCCTATTTTGAAGTCTACTGGGGAAAGGTAAACTCACATTTACCCGCGATGTACCCGTAGCGTAGTACTGACTTGTCGGGCGAAACAGGAGGATCATCTAGGCGCGTACTACGTTGCAGGCGACTGGGACAGAGGACGGCACTCGTTGGTTGGAAACACGGCATTCAGAGGCCCTCACAGGGCACATGCGTGGTGGTCGAGTCTCATGCATTACATGTTCTTGGACGAACCACGCACAGAATTTGTGGTCGGAGAGCCAAAATACACGAACACCAGGGTCCTGGAATTAGATGCGCTGCATGGGTTCCACGTTGAGAAATTCGTTGACTTGCCGCACAAGAGAAGTGCGTTTGTGAAGTGTTCGAGGGAAAGGTATTTTGGGCTTGCTACTGTCGGGATGCCATTCGAAGGGAAGGCGAAACCGAAATCGTCAAAATTGTGATTTTAGTTTGTCTCTGTTGGAGGAAAACAGTCCCATTGTAGCACAAATTCTTGTTTTTCCCTGCTTGCAGGACTTTTACGTTGATTGATGGGATCTTCGCTGCGATTAAATAATTATCAAATGGTTAAAACATAACATACATAGTATCCAGCATGTATAACTTTTATACCAATTCAAATTCTATACCGTCACCTTTTATCTGTATATTCATCATTCTTTCATCAGAGCACTTTAAACAGATCCATCCCGTCCTGGTTATACCTTCCCATCGACAATCCTCTGTGCCACATCCCTCAAAACATGTTTCTTCACCTTCCCGCTTCCAGTCTGGGGGACATCATCAAGACCCACGTCTTTCTCACCAAACCAGAAAATATGAGCAGGTGCCTTATGTCTTCCAAGAACTTCTCTGACCCACGCTCTGAGCTTATCATCTGTTGGTCTATCCGCCTTGGTTACTGCGGATGATGACGGGAGCAGAAATGCCCCAACGACTTCGCCGTACTTGATATGCTTGATGCCGACTACCGCTGCGCGGCGGATGAGCCCTGATGGATGAGTGATGAGACGTGATTCGATTTCAAGGGGATAGATGTTTTCGCCTCCTGTTTCTCGTCAGTTACATTGCCATCTTTTCTCCCGTTCCACTGTTTTCAATGTGAGATTAAAGTGACTCCGTGGCCCTACCTCGTATAATAATATCCTTATATCTTCCTGTGATAGTGCAATAACCCTGCGCATCAAATATTGCCTCATCGCCTGTATGGAGCCACACAATACCCTGCTCGTCTCTGATCATAACCTCCCCTGTCTTTTGGGGATTGTTCCAATACCCCTTCTGCAGTGAGTATCCTGCCATACAAAGCTCTCCAGGTGTGCCAACTGGCACAATATTCCCATACCGATCGACAATTTTAGCGTGCAGATGCGGCAATATTCGACCAACAGTGGTGAGTCTTCTGTGAATGGTATCGTAGTTACTGGCGTTGAAGCACGTGGGCGAAGCCTCGGTAAGGCCGTAACTACTGGTGAACTCTCGCATATTGAGATCAGCAATCATTCGCTCCATCAACGGTTTCGGCACCGGTGCACCAGCGACGATCCCCGTGCGAAGCTTGGGGCATGACCAGTCTGCCGGACGAGGAAGGGAGAGCAGTTCTTCAAACATTGCCGGGACGCCGTGGAGGGCTGTGCAGTTTTCCGCAGCCAGGGAGGAGAGCACGGCGGGGGCGGAGAAGGTTGGACTTGGGAGCACGATGGTCGCGCCGTGCGTAACGCACACGAGGAGGCCGAGAACGAGCCCAAAGCAGTGAAAGAGAGGCGGTGGGCAGCACAGGACATCGCTGGGGGTAAAAGACATGCGGCTTCCTATTGAGCGGGCATTGTTTATCATGTTGCTGGTAGCCTGTTAGCTATCTACGGCCATTTATTCGGAATTGGTGGGCAATTGCAAAAGTGATACTTACTAGTGTGTTAACATGGCGGCTTTGGGTTGGCCGGTAGAGCCACTGGTGTATTGTAGATTGCAAACATCGTGGGGATCTACGTCTAGTATCGCATCCTCTAAATCTTCATCTGATATTTGAGAAGCTCCACTCTCTAACGCTTCGTTGTATGTCGGGAATCCATCAAAATGTCCTTTGAGAATGACCAGACCTCTCAAGCCCTTCAAATTCCGGTTGTACGTTGGATTGGAACCGATTTCCCTCAATAGTTGGGTATTATTGTAATGACCGTATTTTTCTTCTGCGAACAAAATCTTACATCCTAAGGAACAGAGATTAGACCCAAGACCTCGGCTGGTTTATTGTCCAAGTATTTACCAGAATGATTCAATGCATACCGCGCTTCTTCGGCCGTATATGTGCTGTTCAGCACCACCAGAATACAACCAATATAGCCGGCAGCAAAGAACACAGCGACGTACTCCTCACAATTGCCCGCCAAAATGCCCACGCGGTCTCCTTGACGCACTCCCAATGCCAGCATTGCTTTCGCCAGATTCTTGCTACGCTCCTGCAAATCTCGATATGTCCATCTTGCGCCTGTCCATGGCACAACAAGGCACTCTTTATCACCTCGAATTTCATTCTGTTCGTCCAGCAGCTCTCCAAGTGTTAAGTCGACGAGCGCGGGTTCCGAAGGGCCATGAACAATTGACAGGTTGTTGAATTCAACTGGTGGGGTTCCCAGGAGATGATGTCTGGTTTGTTGCAATCGCTGGAGGCTGGCCGCTGAACTCGCCATATTTGACATATGGGTATCATAAAAAAGGTATATGTGGTCCGGAAAGTTTCAAAGAAGATCTCCGCGACTCTATTCTGGGTGCTCGGATTCATCTAAACACTCAATATTATCTATCCGCTGCCTCATTTACGCCGATGTCTGTACACAAGACACATCTGCAACCGAGATATTATTGTATTCTGCTTGATCCACTGGCACCCACTAGCCTCTCTGTGCCAGTCCGACGCGCGTGGCACCCACTCCACAGATACAGCTCAGCCTGTATGCTCGCCACTGTTCCCTGGTCGGCCTCTGCCCTTACGCACTGGTCGGATCTGTGGAGAGCGAGTGGAGGAGAGAGTGGGACATTTCTTTCGTCATCACATGTGCAGGTAAGAGTGAGCGGGTTAAAATGCCTCGTTAAAGCAGCACCAAAAGACTCTCAAGGAGTCAAGACGAAGAGGGACTCAACTGAGAATTTCAAGTTGCCAATCTTCAGTCGCCAGTAACGAGTATACGGGCCATCCTCCGTTCCACGGAAGTTAGTTTTTGAGTATAGTATGTATTGTCTAAACTGTATGGAACTGAACTGCCAATTTTTGAAAGGGGGAGGATGTTATTGCCGGCTTGTCACATTGCCTTATTGCCGGCCGCAGTCGCAAAATATGGGGCCATCTGATTAAAATTATCTGATCAAAATAAGGTCGCATCAGATAATTTTTTTATCAGATCCGCTGTTGCATTAGTACATTTTAGTACTAAGTACTTAGATACTTAGGTACGCTAGCATGTTGGATGTGAGTTCAATAGCCCGTCAAACAAGCCCCTGTCCCTTGGCATTGAACTTCCTAAAAGGGTAAATTGCGCCGTTCAAGTTAGAGACTCGACTGTACACGCCTAGGTATTTGTTTCAGCACCATGCAGCTATCCATGTTCTATCCATTATTGTATCCATTATACCCATTGACTCAATGTACTGTACATCCGTAGTGCAGACCCAAATGCCGAGTGGATATCTTGTCCAGAACGGAAGTACGACTATTTTTCGTTATTCCCACACCACTCCCTGCAAACACATACTCATCAACTCTACAATGCGAATCTCGCCAACTGTTGTCCCCCACGACACGAAAATAATACCTATGACGAGCCCACGCATCCCGATGTCGGGAATCCCAGGCTCTTGTTTGCGGAGTTTTTCTTTCCCAGTCTAAGGAAACGTGATGGGACGGGCAGGGCGGGCTGGCTTACGCAAGAGTTCTTCTTGCGTAAGAACCACCCGGACTACCGGAATCATGGGAAGCTTGAAGGTGGCATATTATCTACGTGGGTTCTTGAGCTTCTGGTACCGTACAGTAAAGACGTTTTCTCAGTGTAATAATTGTTCTGCTTCAGACCATTCTCGAACTTTCATTATTTCAGCCTTAACAACATAACAATGCCATCAATCGAGCCTATCGAGGCCGGCGACGGCCAAAATCCCGTGAAAGTCCTTGTCATCGGTGGTTGTTACGGAGGGCTGGCAACTGCGCTGAACCTACTGGATCTTTGCCATGGAAGGCCGGCTCGATTCTCTGGTGCTCAGTCTCCTGCGCCGGAACTTGGGCCGACATTGCGTGTGGAGATCAAGATCGTAGATGAACGGGATGGCTACTGTGAGCGATGTGTAAATAATCCCAACGATTGATGGCGGCTGACTGCAATTCAACGTAGACCATCTGATCGGATCTCCTCTTGCGTTTGCCTCGAAGGCATACGCTGCAAAGGCCTGGACAAGATACGACGATATCCCCGCATTAAGGGCTCCAGGCCTTAGCTGGATACAGGGCAGTGCCATCCGGGTGGACTGTGAAAGGAAGATCGTGACCATTGTGGATTCGAATACCAACAAAGAGTTCGAGGAGAGCTATGACTATCTGTTAGCCAGCACAGGACTGAGACGTGCATGGCCGACCGTGCCACAGGCACTCCGGAGGAAAGATTATCTCTCTGAGGTGAATGGGCATATTGATGCAGTACATAATTCACGTCAAGGTGTAGTAGTCATTGGTGGAGGTATGTTGTCATTATTCGACTACTGCAATGGCTTACCATTTGTGTAGGTGCCGTAGGCATCGAGATGGCAGCCGAGCTGAAGTTGGTTCAGCCAAACCAGAAGGTGACACTCATTCACTCAAGAGATAAGCTCCTTTCGTCCGAACCTCTACCAGATGACTTCAAAGACCGCAGTCTCTTAGCGCTGCAGGAAGCTGGAGTGGATGTTATTCTGGGCCAGCGAGTTATAAGTACAACCGCAGTCGAGGAAAACGACTCGTCGCCCATATACAATCTCACCCTGGGGGACGGCAAAGAGATCACGACTGGCTATATGATCAAGGCAATTTCTAGAAGCATTCCTTCCACATCTTATCTTCCAGAAGTGGCCCTGGATAGTGAAGGGTATGTAAAGATTGGACCTACGTACGATGCCCTTAAAACCTTTGTTACAAACAACTCACACCTTACAGAATGAACTTTACCGTGGACGTCCCTAACTCCAGAAATCATTTTGCAGTAGGTGATATTGTAGCATGGTCGGGGATCAAACGCTGCGGTGCCGCAATGGCGATGGGCAATGTGGCAGCAGCAAATATCCACCAGCAGTTGCTGCAACAACAACAACTGGGGAAGACGCCAAAATTTGTAAACTTTCCTGAAGTCCCACCAATGATTGCGCTGGCTGTGGGTAAGCAAGCTGTACTCTATGGCCAGGAGGATGGAACTACTTGCGGCGAAGATCTGATGGAAATAATGTTCGGAGTTGATTTAGGTTATTCTAGTATGTTTCTTTTTCTTCCTAGCTTACTCCTGAAATGGCATAATTTGCTAACATATACGTAGCATGCTGGAATTATTTGAAATTGGGAGAGGATACATATAGTACGACAAATGAGGTGAAACCGGTTGGAATCGCGAATTGAAAGGATTTTTGGAGGGCGGCCCTTTTCACTATGCCTTGGATTAACAAGGTAGAAAAATAGAGTATTGAAGATAGCGATGATACATATACATATATGTGCGCTAACGTTGGAGTTATAATCTGTTAAATGTATGGTAGGAAGGAGCAATTGAGATACAGGACCACAGACTCGTGTATATAGAGCATATCATAGCCTCCTGAGCATACGAATCCTCCCACAATAACTTGTTCTTTTGCGATAAATAAGATATGTTCTCACCATTTTTTTGTTGCTCTTCACACTGCCCACCACAGAATGACCAAACTTACAGAGGAATTTCAAATTCCTTAATGACTTCCATTGCTTCTTCTGCTAGATCCGACCAATTTGTAATTCCTCCAAGTGTCACAGACTAAAACCTAAGTGTTGTAGGTGTTCATCCTCAGCAAATTATTAGTCAATAATGCCTCAGAAGGCAAGAGGGTTGGTTGAGATTCATAGTCACACTGCAAATTGTTTATCGACGACAATAAAAATATCCACCCTCTAATTTTTCAGGATGACAAAGGCTAGAGAATTCGCAACTTCAACACTAAATGCTATGGTAGACACACCCTATTTAACCCACTTCCACACTATCCGTCGGCACTGTCTATACTGTACTCTCCTCATCTTCATGCCCCTACGTCCAACCTGGAATACTATTTTGTAGTATGCTGAAAATATTGTGTACTATGAGCAACACCGAAATAAAGCACCAAAATATAATCTATCGCAATTGCACTGGCATCACAACTTGGATCGGATCGCTGCTGTTGTCTGCTCTCCTCCGAATATAGATTGTACCAATTCTCCACTTCGGATGGCGATTATCGAAAGAAGGGTATCGCTCAACTGCCACCCCAAAAAACCATCGTCAGTACAGTCATTGTCAAATGACATAGGGGCGTGAGGAATACTTACACCATGCGTACTCTCATTACAACCCTGCAGCCAAACGCCCGCATTCTCAGCAACCTTGTTGTCGTCAAAATCGACCTTGTAATCCCTCCGAATAGGAATCTTCGCTCCTTCAGAATGACCCTCACGCAATAGACCTCTTGCGCTCTTCAGCATATCCTCGTGGGAATCCCTGACGTATCCCGTTGCGAAAAAGATGGCATCAACGGTCATCTCCTCAACGTCTTTCCCCACGCTGCCATCATCACGCAGCTTCTGCAGTTGCAGACGAAGCTTCTCTTGCCCACCTTCGACCACAGTTTCTGTCTTGACAACTTGTCTATTACTCTTTATCTGGAGCTTCCAATCCGCTGGATTAGGATTCTTAAGCTTCTGCAGATACAACTTCTCGTAAAGATGCTCCAATAGGTTCAATCGCACCACCCCGTAATTTGTGGCACGATCGTTCACAATTGCTTGGGCTCTTGCGTCAGCTCCTTGTCGGTAAATCCCATCCACACGGTCTGGATCAAAGATCTCGTTCACAAATGGCGAGTCATCGCTCGGCTTCAACGCCGCCTGTTTAATGATAAGGGTCACCTTCGCATTGGGATATCGAGATGGCAGATCGTTGTAGATTTCTGCAGCGCTCTGTCCATTCCCGATGACTGCGATGTTATAAGGTTTCGACTTGTCAGCGAGTGCCTCATCGACTCTCATGGAGTACTGGGATGAATGAACCACACGGGGATGGCTGCTTGGCAATTCCTTCGGAATAACTGCCTTGCCTCCTACCGAAATAACCACATGTCTCGCCAGTCTGGTTGTGACCTCATTTGTCTTGACATCTCTCGATACGACGCGGAATTTCGTGACTTTGCCATTTGCAGCAACGACATCTGGGACAACTTCAACAACTTCCTGGCCATAGGAGACCAGCCCACTCTGGTCAAAGTGGCTGGCACACCACCGCAAATAATCCTCGTATTCATATCGGGTTGGCAAGAATGTGTCGAGATTGATGTAGTTATTGAGCCGATTCTGTTCGTAGAGATAGTTGATGAACGTAAAATGAGAACGGGGGTTGCGCGGCGTGGCCAAGTCTTTGAGAAAGGAGATCTGCATGTGGGCTCCTGGCAGTTGCATGCCCGAATGCCATGCGAAGTTGGGCTGGCGCTCGAGGAAAGAAACTTTGGGGGTGAATTTGACAGTTGAGGGGCTTGCTTCCTGGAGGGCAATGGCGATCGCAAGTGAGGCCGGGCCAAATCCAATGCAGATCAAGTCCTGGACTTCATCCACACCTGTTGATGTAGATTTCGTCTTTGGCTTGGATTGTCTTGAATTATCAGCCCACATGCCCATGTTAAATGTATTAAGACTCCGTCGTTGCTTTCTGAAGGTTTGGGACAAGGACATAAATGAGCATGGGCCTCTGTCATTACTTACAAAATATTAGATGGGTAACTCCCAAGACGTCCTACTTCCACCTCGTGGTCGGATCCAGTGGATGACATGGCGTTGCCGAATGATAATGTCGTGTGAAGATCCCGTTGGAATTCAACAACGAAGATCTTATAAGCGCGTGGGCTTCCTATTTTTGCAATGTTCAGCAAGGAGCAAAATGCGTTTACGGAGAAACTCAAAAGTGTGCAAGATAGGAGAAGCCGGGTCTTACCACAGGTCCAGCCAAAAAAAAATAAGTAGAAATGCGAATTGGTGAAATCAGTCCTGCGAAAAGATTGAGAAGATCAACAAGGATGTTGCCGCGTCTGCAGATGTAGCCTTATATTTGCCAGCAATGAGTGTCCGTGGCAGTTGCGTCTCTGAGTTGCTGCTGCTCTTCCCGAACAGTGATAAAATAAGATCAGATATGATATAAACGTATGTGTGTCTCCACGCAATCTCACACTAAAAGATCAGATATAATGACACGCCCACTCAAATCAGATGATGGGCTTCCACCCGGTTCATTCCAGGATGTTCACACCATAATCGGAGCGCTCCTTATATCTTACTATACACATTTCTACATATCTCTCGTGGTACATCGCATCTAAGCGGGCCATTTCATAGAGGACTCGTATGATGGATGTATCACGCACCTGCCAGGCTCAAGTGAAAGTGGAAAGCGGAAAGTGAGGATATCTTCTTTTATGGAGCCCGCGTAGCTTACCTGCAAGCCAAGACAAGCTAGTTTGTTTAGTTTAGTTCTACTCCGTACGGCGAGAGATGCGTCGTGATTTTCTTCATATCCTCTCCTCTATAGCGGCGTGAAGTGAGGGGGGATGAAGACGATGGTGCGGTGTGGAGCGGTTGGGTCCATGTACATGTACGCACCGTTTTCCTAGTTGTGCAAAAATACGGATACAGGGGCATTCCAAGCTACGAAGATGAAAAACGAAGTCCTCTGCCTTGAATCAAAGCCCCCCACGGATGCTGCAGACATGGGACACCGACACAGTGCATCTCCATATCCATAATACTCCATAATATTCATGGTATCCATTGTTCAAAGGGCCCAGACGCATCATGCGGGAAAATATAACCTGCCAACTGCAGGTGAGAACCCCGGGTAATTATCGAGGTTGGTCTTGGGAGCGGCAGTATCTCCAAATCAGATAAGATGATCTGATTAACCCCACACCTACCCTTGCACACAAATTTTCCTCTCTCCTCCTCCGATCCATCTGCGCCGCCATCGGCGTGGCCCTTGGCTGCTTGAGACGGCATCTCAATTTCCAGCTGAAGGATTGCTGAAGAAAGAGCCGGCCCGGCATTTGTTTGCACATGGGAGTCCGTGGCTCATAGCCACCTGCTTGTCTCTGCATGGCGATTTTCGGAGTATGCAGGCAGCACGCAGCAAGTAATGGTGGCCCTGTGGATCGGCCGCCGAAAGCGCCTGGCTTGATTTTATTGCCGTGGCTGGCACAGTCTATTTTGACGGTACAGAAGGATCAGGCCACTAGCAAGACGCAATACTTCGCATCGGCGGGGGAGAGCTGGAGAGCTCCGGGGAGATACAGGAGCAAAGGCAGGACTGTCGGCTGGAAACTGCAACTTCATCTGCAGGTCTTTCTGCGATCAGCAAGAAGCATTCCGCCAAATTCACGAAAAGTTCAAGTTGCCCCAAAAATAAGGTCAAGTAGACTGTACAGGAGGTTCGGTTGCAAAATGGAGGCACAATCTAGGTTTACTTGGGAGATTTCCAAAATAAATTACACAAACCATATCAACTTGTGAAGTAGACTGCAGAAGATCAGAATACAAGAACTCCGTTCAATGAATTGATTCATACGCTCGAGTTCTTATAGACTGCAGAAGAGGCAAGTGCAAGAGAACCACGTTTATTAATTGCTATACTACAGAGTCCCTGTCTCCTCTGCGTAAAGCTGATTCCGCAAAAACCGCCTGTTGCCTCGAGGCTTGCGATAGATTATCCATGATATATCACCAGACGTGCCTTCCAAAAAGAACATCGCAGCCGTCCCCTCCCTCTCACAAATGCAATGTCCAGGCCCAGGAGCAGCATTGCATTCCGTCTACAGGACCACACCCTTGACCTGCTTGATAGTCTTCACGTTCACGTCCTTCCACAACGCGACGGCGACGAAGGCCAGGGCCAGCACGCAGGTACCCGCAATGCACATGCGCTGCTGCGTCACGCCATAGGCCTGCATAATGGCATCTCTGACGGGACTGCCAATCTCGTAGCTCAGCTGGATCTCCAGGTCGCCATAGATGTCCATGTAGAGGTCCTTTGCCTCGTCTGGGAGCAATTTGAGGAGCTGCGATGGCAGCGTGTTGGTCCAGATGGCGCCAGACACGGAGCTTCCGATGCCGGCGCCGATGGAGGCGGACAGACTGAGCAGAGCGAGGAGAGCTGCGACCTCTCCGTGCTCGGCGACAGCCATGACGGCCATCTGCTCGCAAATGACGAGGGTTCCGCCGGCGAAGGCGATGAAGATCTGACACATCACAACGTATCCGATGTTGACGTTTGGCTGTCTGAAATGAATCATCAATCCACCGCCGAGCACCTGGATTGGCAGGGCGCACCATGCAAGCCACTTGAAGCGCCCAGACCAGCGGATCAGGACACCGACGATGACAGACCAGAAGCACGAGCCGATATTGTAGATGTTTGAGACGTATCCAGCCTCGGCGATGCTGAGGCCGTGGACGACTTGCAGGTATGAACCGTAGTATCCGTCCCAGCAGTAGTATCCAACGAAGAGAGTGCCGGAAAGCAGACAGGCGCCAACGACGGTGCGGGAGGTGAGCAGCTCGTAAGGGAGGTAAGGAGTCGGTGCCACAAAGCGCTCCCATAAGGCGAAGAGGACGAGGAGCACGACTCCAACAACGATCATGGCAATGATACGGCCGGATCTCCATTGGTCGGATTCATAGCCGGCCAGGGAGTAGGGGAGGAGGAAGAGAACGAGGCCTCCGCAGAGAAGGAGGACACCGACGGCTGGACGGGGACTGTTACTATATGTCCAGCGACGAGCAGGGAAATAACTTACCATCAAACTCGATGGTGTAATGCCAAACGCTCTGCCACCATTTTCTGCCGCTCGGTTCGGAGACCAACAGACCCAGCCTCGCCGCCTTTCTCTGGTGAAGCCATAAGAGCACAAAGATGGGCAAGGACATGACAGGCGTAACAATCGCAAAGCAACCGAATGCCCAGCGGAAGCCACTAGTATTGTAGAAGCTTTCTGCTGCTGCAGGGCCAGCGAAAGCCGTCGCGATATAGGGGCAAGATGTGAATGCGAAGGCGATGGCACGATTCTTTAGTGACGATGTGTCGGCGACGACCACCGAGAGGACGTATGACATGCCAGTCATGCCTACCGAGTAGAAAACCTGTGTGCCTTGTCAGTATTTCATCTTGGACTCTTCATTCAGGACGAGGTAGGTATACCTGTGCAGCCGCGTATGTCTCGACGTTCTGGGAGACGGCCATGAGAACAAGGCCCAGGGTAGTAATGATGGTCATGACGGCAAAGCCCTCAGATCGCCCCCAGATATCGAGGATCTTGGCTGTCGGGAGCTGCAGAACACCGCTCAGCAGATAGGAGGTGATACCGATGACCGAGATCAGGGAATGCATGGAGAATGCGCTCGTGACGTAAGCCGTCAGTTGATTGGAAATCTGTTGCTGCAGAGAATTGACGAAGTAGACGACGAGGATGCTGTGATGTTGGTCAGCGAGCATGATACGGGAGAACCCAATGGCTTTGGTATCTACTCACAAGACGTATGCTGCGATCAAAGACTTCTTCGACCACATGAGAGTGATGGCCTCCACTCGCTGGATACCCTCCTGATCATTACTGTCTGGAGCATTGTCGGCCGGCTCATCGGGGACGCCGGTCACGTCCTTCTCGGTCTTGCTGGACTCATCTTTCGTGCCTGCATCGGCCTCGAGAGTCGCTGCTCCATCGGCGTCGCTGGAGGCGGGCTTGGACCAAAAGAACAGGACGGGCTTCAGTTTGGACGAGGACATGGTGGGTATGGTGGGATATCACCAAGGAAGAAGGGAGCCCAGTCTCGCAGGTAGAATTGATGGAGGAGATAGGATGACTAGGAAGGGAGGGAAAGGGTACGAAGAAGAGGAGGGGGAGGGTAGAAAGAAGAGGAGGGAGAGGGGGGTGGTGGTGGACAAGGATATATGTATGGAGTCTACCTCCTTCTACCTCCTCTCCCCCCCCCCCTCTTCTTTCCCTCGTGACGAGCGGAGTGCCCATTTCAGATTCTCGTCGCTCCATGTTCAGCCACAGCCAGTCTCACAGCTCGCAGGTCGAGGCTGGTGTCTGGCAGTATTGGCCGTGGCGGCCGCACAGTTCGAAAAGGAGTGGCTTGGTGCCTCTCCCAGTGTGAGGGCTGGTAATGTTGTGAATTCAGTGCGATTGTCGAAGCCAAGGCCCAACAAGTTAGCCTTGATCTGAAGAGAGAGAAAAGGGGGGGTTGGCGGAAGGAGTCGGACGGAGCTCTTGGTCTTGGTCTTCGTCTCTTCGTCTCTTCGTCCCTGTACAGCCATCTGTTTGGGTGTGTCTATAACCTCGGCGTGAAAATCAAGAATATCCCTACCTTCCTAAGTGTAGTGTCGCTGCCGTCCAATTGACATACTACTCCACACTTATACCACACTTATCTTATACTTGGCCGGGGTACACGCACGCACAGCGATGTCCACAGCGTCCACAGTGTCCACAGTGATGTCCACAGTGTCCACAGTGTCCACTCAGACAGCTCCTCCAGGAGTACGACGTGAGCTTGGCCATGTAAGCATGATCTGATTCATCTGATCATCTGATAAGATGAGATGAGATTATCACCCACAGCGTCACGGTGGGGGTGTGGAGCAGGGCATGTACCCGCAAAAGTACTCTGTACAAGTGCAAGTACCTGTACTTCATCCCGCTAATTAGTTAATATAGTGAATGCCGCTAAGGAACGATCCGCATCTGATGGAAGTTGGAACTATCCGCTTTCGTGACCTGACGCGACGCCATCATCTTCTATTATTCTATTATTCTATTATTCTATTATTCTATTATTCTATTACTCTATTATTTATTATTCTATTATTTAGTATCTATTTTCTACTTTCTACTCCCTCATCCAACACTCCACCCTTCCACCCTTCCAGCCTCCACCCTCCCCCTCCACCCGCCGTGGCATGTCCGACATCGGCCATCAGCTCAATGCATCCTCCCTCCTCCGTGTAGTCATGCCAAGAGTGGATGAGCATGAGCATGACGATGATGGGAGGATCAGCTTGACACTACCTAGGCCATGCGAGTCGATGCATGCCTTGACTTGGCTTGCTCCCATGCGATGCAATGCCGCTTTTGGGACCCGGCCTCAGAATTGTCAGAATTGTCAGAATTGACCGTCCGTCGAAGAAAAAAATATGGTCCACCATCTTGGATTTTGCCCTCTGACGTACTTGTCCTTCTCCTTTTCAGCATGCCATCTTCTCAATGTTGAATCTTCCCTTACAATTTTCCATGACGATTGATGAGGACGGAACATTGACCGACTCCTTTCATCTCTCCTCCCTCCTCCCTCCTCTCTCATCTCTCTCCTAGCTTTTCATCTCAGCGTCTCCGTCCATCTATCAAGGACACCACGAAGCAGAAGCAATGGCGAACCCAGCCTCCAACAATGGAGACGCCGCTGATGCTGTTGTGGCCGTGAATACCGAGCCCCCACCAGCGTTGGTTGCGACGGAGAAGAAGATCAAAGAGAAGACCATCAAGGCGAGCAAATGCCCTTTTCAACTATCTATAAAACATCTCTGCTCACCACATGTGCCATAGCTGGGGAAGAAGAGCTTCACATACCTGAGACTTCTCGTGGCCGCCAACCCCACCAAGATCGACTATATCCTCCTGTGTGTCGGCGTCTTGTCAGCTATCGCCGCCGGCGTGCCATTTCCTATCCTGGGAATCATCTTTGGCAAGCTGATTGACACGCTCAACTCGGCCACGTGCAGTGTCGTCGAAGATGCAGCCAGCAAAGCTGCGTACCAGTCAGATGTCAACAAGAAAGTTCTGCAGGTCGTATATATCACAATTGCCAGTTTCTTCGCAATCTACATCTACACCGTGAGCTGGAGATTGGTCGGCGAGCGTCTCGTTCAGCGTCTTCGAGATGAGTACTTCCGCTCTCTGTTGCGCCAAGAGGCATCATTCTTCGACACTCTACCGGCAGGCGCCGTCTCTTCTCGTCTCAATGGAGACATTGCAACAATCCAGGCCGGAACAACAGAGAAGGTCGGTATCTGTATATGCACCGCCTCCTTCTTCGTCACTGCATACATCGTCGCATTTATATTGAATGCAAAGCTAGCAGGAATGCTCGTCTCGCTTGTGCCAGCATTTATGCTCATGTCATTTGTTGGCAGTAAGTACATCAACGAGTACTCGGGCAGAATGTCAGACCACATCGCATCCGCCTCTTCAATTGCTTCCGAGGGTCTATCCAATGTGACAGTCGTGCAGGCCTTCGGCGCGAACGCCCGCATAGAAGCCAAGTTTGCAGCACATTTGATGAACGCGCAGAAGGATGGAATTAAGAAAGCCTTTGCGACTGCGACCCAGACAGGCTTACTGTATTTCATCGCATATGCCGGAAACGCTCTGGCTTTCTGGCAGGGAGCTAGAACAATTGCCGATTCGGTTGGTTCAACCGGATCAGACACAACAGTTGGAACTACGTACACTGTTATTTTCATCCTCGTCGATGGTGAGCATTCATTGTAAATTCCAAACTGGATGTTCTATTACTGACCTCTCTGTGCACAGCATCCCTTGTTCTTAGTCAGGTCGCTCCATGGCTTCAAATTTTTGGCTCGGCCGCCGCAGCTTTCGAAAAGTTGGAGGAGGATATGAACCATAAATCGGCTCTCGATGGCACTTTGGATACAGACGGCAGATTCCTTGACAATGTATCTGGACGCATCGAATTCAGCAACGTCTCCTTCACATATCCTTCTCGCCCTGATCGTCCTGTGATTCAAGGTCTTTCTTTGGTCTGTCCAGCTGGGAAGTACACCGCGATTGTCGGCTTGTCTGGCAGTGGCAAGTCCACTGTTGCCGCTCTAATAGCAAGACTTTATGACCCTGCTGAAGGCACAATCACTCTGGACGGCCATGACCTGAAAGAGCTTAGTCTACGGCATCTCAGGAGCTTCTTCAGTCTTGTGCAACAAGATCCATCTCTCTTGGATCGCTCTATTCTCGAAAACATCGCTCTTGGTCTTGTTAACTCACCGGCACCCGAACACTCTCATCTCAAATCCACACTGATGGGACCACAGCTGTCAGAACTCGCAGATGCTGTCAGCGAGGGCCAGGTAATTACGGAAGCCGCCGCATCGCGTGGCCCAATTGTGGTGGAGATCATAGAGCTGGTGAGAAAAGCGGCTACGGCAGCAGATGCCATTGGATTTATTGATCGTCTTGAGCATGGCCTCGCGACGACTGTTGGTTCAACTGGCAGTCTAATGAGTGGGGGTCAGCAACAAAGAATCTCTCTTGCTCGCGCATTAGTAAGAGACCCAAAGATTCTGATTCTGGATGAAGCAACAGCATCTCTCGATTCCACGAGTGAGAAGAAAATCCAGGCTGCGATCGAAAAAATCGCCGTAGGCAGAACTCTAATCTCCATCGCGCATCGACTTTCCACAGTCAAAAATGCTGATAACATCATTGTCATGAGGCACGGCGAGATCGTAGAGCAGGGGACGCATGAGGAACTTATTGCCAAAAAGGGTACATACGCCTCAATGGTGCATCTCCAGAGTTTAAACGCACAGGACCTTCTCCACGAGTCATCATTCGGAACAGTCAAAAGTGGCGGCGGTTCCATCGACAGTATTTCAGCAGGGAAATCGTCTGATGATGAGATTTTAGTAGCCGAAGACAGTATTGACGAGAAAGTGGAGTTTGAGTTGAAAGAAATTACGGCGCAACCTTCCGATGCGGAGGAGGAAAAAGAGCCCCTACCTTCGAATAGATCAACATGGTCGATTGCGAAGAGCATGACTCCAATCACTCGCCCATACTTACTGGTCCTCCTCGCCGCATTTTTGACATCATCCATCGTCGGCGCGTCTTATTCAGGAGAGGCGGTGATTTTCGGCCACACCGTCGAGAGTCTCAGTCCTTGCAAGAGCGAGGAAAGCATCCGCTCACGTGGAAATCTTTTCGCCCTGTTATTTTTCATACTCGCCATCGTCGAGTTCTTGGCGAATATGATTAGTTGGTCTGCTTTTGGGTTCGCGGCGGAGAAGATCCTCTATAAAGTGCGAGTCTTGTCCTTCCGTTCACTCTTTGAGCAGGATCTGCAGTGGCACCAGTCGGAGAGCAGAAACCCTGCAATGCTATTATCCTTCATCACCAAGGACGGGAACGCTTTGGGAGGTCTGACCGGTTCCGTCATGGGGACGGTCTTCTCGATCGTGGTGAACCTGCTAGTAGCTGTCATCCTATCACATGTTATCGCATGGAAAATTGCCCTGGTCTGCCTTGTGACGGTTCCGATTCTTCTCGGCGCAGGGATCATGCAGTTACGTGTCCTGACACAATTCGAGGAGAGACACGAACAGGCCTTTGCACGATCTACCAGTATCACCGTGGAGGCTATCAACTCCATCAAGACTGTTGCGTCGCTTTCCCTGGAACATGAGGTGATGGGGGTCTATCGTCGATCACTGAAGGCTCCGCGGAAGGAGATCACACGCGCTGGCGCTTACGCCAATTTATGGCTTTCAATCGCCCACAGCGTCGGGAACCTGGTGTATGCACTCGCCTATTGGTGGGGAGCCAATCTGATCATCGCAGGCGAGTATAACCAGACGCAGTTCTTTACTGTCCTCCTGGCTCTTCTCGTCAGCGCGCAGCTCTGGGGTCAAATGTTCATGCTCGCGCCGGACTTGTCAAAAGCCCGAGCGGCAGTTGGCAGGATCCTGAACCTCATTGATCTCGGTTCCACGCGAATGTCCTCGAGCGCAGGCAAATCGCTCGTCCCACACGGTTCGGCCGAAAAGGACGTGGAAGCGGTTGCTGGAGCCTCGCCGAAATCGCGTCTGGGTAGCAGCCAGGGCACTGGCGGCATCAGCGTGGCACTTCGCGAGGTCGAATTCGCATATCCCGCTCGCCCGCACATCCAAGTCCTGCACGGCATGAACATCGAGATCCAGCCCGGACAGTTCTGCGCACTTGTTGGCCCCAGCGGCGCGGGCAAATCAACGATAATATCGCTCATAGAGCGGATGTACTCGCCCAGTTCGGGCGCTGTTGAGCTTGACGGCGCCAACATCGCGAAACGCGACGGCGTCTCGTTCCGAGACGAGATCGCCCTCGTGCCACAGGAGAGCGTCCTGTTCGAGGGCAGCATCCGATTCAACGTCGCCTTAGGCGCACGGCCAGACCATGAACCCACGGACGAGGAGGTCGAAGAGGCGTGTCGCCTGGCCAGCATCCACGACACGATCGCTGGTCTGCCGCAAGGCTACGAGACGCTCTGCGGGCCGAACGGGAACCAGTTGTCTGGCGGGCAGAAGCAGCGCTTGTCGATAGCGCGCGCGCTCATCCGGAAGCCGCGACTGCTGCTGCTGGACGAGTCGACGAGTGCGCTGGACGCGGAGTCGGAGAGGCTGCTGCAGGAGGGGCTGGAGAAGGCGTCGAGGGGGATCACGGTGGTTGCCATTGCGCATCGACTGCATACCATCAGGAGGGCGGATGTGATTTTCCTGATTGAGGATGGGAAGTGCGTGGATAAGGGGACGCATGCAGAGTTGTTTGAGAGGAGTGAGAGTTATCGGGTCAATGCGATGTATCAGACGATCGATAAATGATCTGGATGGATGAAGGAGGGGACAGGGAAAAGGTGCGCGCCTTAGTTGGCAGGGAAATGAATTATGTCAGATGGCCAATATGCCCGGCGTATCTTAGATCACACGAGATGGCAGGCAGAGCTGCTACGCAAAACAAAAATAAACCTATGAAATTATTCACACACCGCTGGCAACGCATGCTGCAAGCGTGTCCGTTCCACTGCATTCACTGGCCGACCGAACTGATAACTCACTCAGCATATCCGTTCGTAGGTTATTCGCCATGAAGTTGAACATGAGGAAGAAAGTGTGGAAAGGCTAAACGCTACTCGTGCATAAATCTCTTAAATTCATATGTACTAAGACATTTGTCCAAAGTAAGAAATACTAATTTCCCTTGAATGAACATCCATGTTAAATTAACCTTTAAAAAAATACGAGCAGGTGTGCCAAGACGCGCCTCTCGGAGTCAACGGAAATAGAGCGGGAATAGCGAGTCTACACACCGCGCAGTCACGGGACAAGCTTTTTGCCGCGCTCTGGGCAGCGTAAGCCAAGACAACGTGGCTGAATGGATCAACCAGACACGCGGATTCGTAAGCCCCAGAGGCGCAGTAACGAGTTTTGTTACAGTAGATGTCGAAGTGACCCTGATTGGCCCTGGATGACCCTGGATGACCCCTGGCCCTAGTGACCCTCCCTCCTCACCCTCATCTCAAGCATCCCCCTTTATTTATACATACCTTTATCCTTTATCCTTTATCCTTTATCCTTTATCCTTTATCCTTTATCCTTTATCCTTTATCCTTCATCCTTCATCCTTTTCCAAAGTACGCCCTTTACTTCCAGCGATCTCTCACATCCCCAAAGCGATTACCCAAAGACAACAAGTCTACGACTCCATCTCGTACATCGACCTCGCTTCCTCTGCGACACGCCTCGCGCTAACACTCATCCTCATCCTCATCCACGCGTTCGAATTCTCCAACCCGCAGCCTCAAGCCGCGATCCAAAGCCCACACTCCCTCCGACTCTCCCATCGCGACCACCGAAGCAGAAAGATGTCGAACCAAGGCTACTACGCCCAAGGCGCGCCCCAATACCCGCCTCAAGCCCTCGGTCCCCCTCAGGGCCAGGGATACTACCAGCAAGGGCCTCCTCCCGTAAGTTCCCTTTCCCACCCGCTCCCCGTCCGTCCTCAAGAGGATCCCATCTGACGTCTTCTCCCGCTCGTCTACAGATGCAGTACGCCCAGCCCCAACAGCAGCAACAGTACCAACAAGCGCCGGCGCCGACGCGCGGCGGGGGCGGCGGGGAGAAGGGCTGTTTGGCCGCGTGTCTCGCGGCCCTGTGCTGCTGCTGTGTTTGTGAGGAGGGATGCGAGGCGTGTGCGGATTGTGCGGATTGTCTGTGTTAGATTGTATACTGGGGAGGGGGGAGAGAGATGGGTGAGCCGGCGGGTGATGGTGGAGTGGAGAGGATGAGATAGGAGGTGCGATGTTGCGTTGCTTTTGCGTTGCTTTCAATACGGGGATGCGGAGGCTAGACAGGACGTAAATTGAAGCTCGTGCTCTTGTCGATACAGATCCCAAGCCAGCCCGGCCAGGTCGTGATCTTCTTGCAGCTTCCAAGCAAACACCTATACCTTGATAAGTTTGTAGCTTCACTTTCGAGGAGATTGATGGAGCGGAATTCGGCATTCACAATGCTGCTGGCGCAAGTGACACTTATCATTATGGTGAAGTGTGATTCTCCACTGTGGAGGAGGCCAGTGGCGACAGTGTAGATGTTAATGATCAGCTAGGCTGTTAGTGTAATCTATATAGCATTTGCCGTTTTTCACCATGGGCATACAGTATCGAAATACTGCTATTCGCGTTAAAGAATTAGATCCTGGACCCGAGCCCACTCGAATATTATTAACTGGATTTAGGCAACACTGATCAATAAGAAGACATACGTGACAGATGTGAGGAGATATGAGAAGATGTGAACAGTGAATGTATACTCTCATATTTCAAGTAAGTGGAAGTCTATAGAAATCAAGAGACAAAGATATCTACATCGAAATATAATCAAAGATCGTTGCCTGCCCGTGCAGGTATGCTTGTATCCAGAACGCCAGTTCTTCTTCCCAGTGGTATATATAGGCCGTGCGTCGCATCATGAATGAACCAAGGCAGCCGTTGATGCATCTAAAAGTCCTTTCCGCCCAGGAATGAAACCGACCCGTCTCTTCCTCGTCTCTCAGAAGAGTATGCTCATGCCAAAAAGGCCTTCGCGACGACACCATCCCGCTTGGCGACACCAGCTTGCCTGTACACCTTGACCGAGTTGATCAACCAGTACGCCTCAGAAAACGCAGCAGGGTTCTGCGCAACGTAATCCAGGCAGCTCGAAGCCAAGCTTCCGCACTGCTCGCCCCAGACACTCCCCGCCCAGTCGCCGCAGAAGGTGGTGTCGAAGACAATCTTGTGGCTCTTGAAGTGGGCATCGATGTCGCACGAGCCGGTGAAGGCAGCCTGAGGAGGCCCCCAAGACGCAGGATCGGGGTTGCCGGCCGTGATATCGGCCGGGATGGCGTCGCGGCGGAAGAAGTAGATGGAGATGGCAGACGAGGTCCAGTCCATGGCGTAGACGCCGCCGCCGACGCCGTTGAAGCCGTCGCCGTAGCCCTTGCTCTCCGTGGTCCCCTGGCCGCATCCTATGTTCCCGTTTCCGGCATTGCAATTGGCGTTGTAGAGGACCGAGCCGAAGTTGGAGCCTGTATTGGTCATCGTGCACCCCTGTGCGGTGTGAAGGGTCACGGCGTTGGTGGCTTGCTTATTGACGCCCTCGATGATGTCGATCTCACCCGATGAGGGCCAGTTAGGACCGAATGTCCAGAAAGCGGGCCATAGACCGCACTCAGAATTAGGCATGTGCTGTATGTCTGCGATGAATAGCCCTTGGGTGTATTGCTTTGCCGATTCCAGGCGAACTGAGGCACGACCACCAGCAGGATTGACAGTGGTATGGTCAACACCAAGATAAACGGCGTTACTGGAATAACCGGCGAGAGAAGTGACATTTGCTGTTGGGGCATCGGCGTAGTCGACAAAGCCGTGCGTTGGGTCTGGCCCGGAGAAGAAGTTGAAGCCGCTGAAGAAGTTGTTGGTATCATAGACATCTTCGATCGTGTAGGCGGCGCTCGCACTGCCGGCAAGGCAAGCAACAGCTGCAACGGAGCGCAAGACAGAGTGAAGAGAAGGCATGGTGTGATGCTTGTAGTTCAAGAATTGTAGATTGTTGATTGTAATTCCGTAAAGTGGATTTGACTGATGAGTAGAGGAAGGCTCAGGGGGCGTTGAACTGGTGAATGTTTAATATGAATGAAAACAAAAGTGGTGTTTGGAATTTGTAAGGGCTGTCAAGAAGCTCGAGTGTTGTTCAAATATTGTCCAGGTTCTAAGGCACACTTATAGGGAGTGATGGGTATTGTTCTTGTGCAAGAGTAGCTATTGTTCTGGTAACGAGAACAGTAGTGGACAATAATAGTACGTTATTGTGATAAAGAACAATATGAAAGAGCAGAACGGTATTTTGTTCGGGCAGTAGAATGTAAAAGGTTCAAGGACTTAATGGCCGCGTAAGGAGTGACGGTGCTTTAAAGAGAATAGGAGAGTATATTATTCAGACCTGAAAGTGGAGAAGGCTCTGAGATCAAGTAGCCAGTTCTTGGGCGTGGATGGGATGAAGTCCAGGCCCTCGGCGCCCCAGGTCTAGAGCGGCCAGTTGGGGTTTTCCAGAGACCACCGAGACTCATTCCTGAGCACTGGGTAGGATACAGAGTGGAAGTGGGTGTAGAGAGTGGCCATTTGCCTCTCCTGAAAGGAGCCCAGCCAGTTCCAAAGTTCTCACTCATCTCATAGTCTCCATTCCAGGACGTTGTGGACAAGACAATGGATAAGGGGACGTGCAACAAGACTCTGGGCGGCTTGGTGACTGGACTGGTCTAGTCTGGCATTCAGTCTCGGAGAGTTCGCCGAATGGACATTTTTGTTTCCTGCCATTCAAGAGCATGAAAGGATGTCCATAGTTTCCCTTCGATGTGTCGTTTCACTCTTGGAGGAGGCAGTCCAATGGAATGCCGCCAGCCCCTTTTTGCTGTTGCTAAGCGAAGTCTGGTACGGTAAAAGACAAAGAGACAAAGGCATCTGAGCCAACGACGGACATCAAAGAGGACTCTTTACAAACGATCTTTTGCCTTAACAAATACTGGATATGATAATAATGGTACCGATGCCGATACCGATACCCTCGATTAATTCACTCTTTTGGCCTTTGTCGATTTTGATCGTGATGGTGGCTTTCGACATAGATCGGCCCAATGGCATGCCAGCCCTTCAATGGCTTGCCCTTTGTAAATTGTCCGTCTGGAATGTGAAAGCCACACAGAATAGGGCTTCTTTCTTTGACGCCCAACTCTCCGAGCATTGGTTTCAATAATGATGACGATCATGGATGCCAATGATATCGACTTCTGTCTGTAGAAACCCAACAAAGAAGCAAGCAAAGGCGCAAACAATGGAGTGAAGAGTGAAAGAGGAGTAAATGGCAGGAATCAGATAGCCACATCAGCAAGGAGCAAAGATTCTTTTCTTTTCATCTCATCTTCACTCATCTGAACTACTCAGCTCATGCCACAGCATGGAATGGAATGGCTTTCTTTGCTTTGACTTTCACTCAAGAAAGCAATCACGTGACCTGAGACAAGATCGACCTCAAGAAGATCAACTGGAGGGATACACAGCCTGCATGTCACCACACAAGAGTATGATGATGATAATAATAATAGAAACAATAACAGGGTGGTCGAAGGGGCTTTTAGAGGCTCGTCTCATGGCTCTTCAACTCAAAGTGCCGTGTCGAGTGCTTCATCACGGCTTCTGATAAACATCTCTCTCTCCCCCCCCCCAAATGGAGATGAGTGGCTGTGGCTGTGGCTGTCACGGTGACAGTGGCGGTGCTATTGCAGTTGCTGTGAGTATATCATCCGTATAAAGGTCGGATTAAAGTACTTGACTATCTGGAAATCATGATGCAGTCTCTGCTCAACAACCTCTCTCTCTCTCTTTCGCTCCTTGGATCTGTATTCAGATGCATGTACGTTTATGGCGGTATCCATCTGGCACCAGAACAGTTCGGATAGGCCATATCTATTGTCTCATAGCATATGTGAAAAGGGATAAAAATTTAAAAAAATAACAAACCGAAATTTCGCTTAAACAACTGCAATATATATGTAAGGTATTCTAATATCACCATATGCCGAGGACCATAAGGTTCAATATATAAAATGATGATCATACGAAGTAACAATAATATGGCTGGATTAGGCGACTCGACTCGACTCACGAGCCGAAGTGCCTTATGTCCCTGAAAGTCGGCCTTCCTCGGGATATGATCTACCGTATCTCTCGGATCAACTCTCGCGCTTCCTCCGAGGTCCAGTACCCCACACTCACACTCGACGAACCCCAACTTCCACTGCCATCGACATCTTGCCATATACATATTCTACTCCTACATATTCATACATACCCAAAACACTTCTGTCTTTCCATTTCCCTGCTTCATCCGTTTCTCTACTGTAGTACTATATCCGGTGCCTGCATCGTTCACAACACAACAGCGACCATGTCATTCCTTGGTGGCGCGGAGTGCTCGACTGCCGGCAATCCCCTGAGCCAGTTCAGCAAGATTGGAAGTGATGACAAGAGTTTACAGAGGGACAGGCTGGTGGGAAGGGCCCCGGGTGCTGCGCAAGGCATGCGGAGTGTCGGCATGAATGGCAGTCAAGATAATGTAGGTCCCAAGCCCTTCAGTGCTGTTCATGACATGGCATGGCACATGCAGCATCAGGAGCTTCGCTGACACATCCAGATGATGAACGAGTTCATGCAGCAGGGAGGACAACTACCACAAGCGCCAGCCGACCCATTTATGATGGAAGCCATGCACTTTGCTGGTCCCGCAATTCAAAGAGGCACATCTCCGCAATCCCCTGGCTGGGCGCAAGAGTACCAGCCAGGCCTGCAACAAGAATCGCACATGCAGCCCAACTTCCAAACACCTGCAGCTGCAGGCTTCAGTCCCGCCGACTTTGCACGCTTTCAACAAATGCAACAGCCAGCAGCCGCACGAACTGCAAGCCCCGTCACACAAATTCCCATGTCGAACTTCAACTCATATCAACGGCCCATGGGCATGATGGGCATGGGCATGGGCGGCTTTGGCATGAACGGCGGCATGAACGGCGGCATGATGTATCAAAACCAGGCACATATGAACCAACAGCCACAAGAAGCGATGGACAAAGGCAAAGGCAAGATGATCGAGCTCGACGACGAGCACTGGGAAGAGCAATTTAAGGCCATTGACCTCGAAGCTCAAGAGCGAGAGCAGAATGCTACTATTGAGGCTGAGCTCGATCAACTAGACAGGTCAGTCGAAAATCTCGAGTCTGAAACCAACGAGTTTGGAGACTTTGAAGCAATTTGGCGAGGAATTCAAGCTGAGACCGCCGCTGCCAGAGACCTCGTCGCGGATATGGATTCCCCTTCTGCCCTCGATATGAACGCTTTCGACCAGTGGGATGGTTTTGATGGCATGGGAACCCACGCCGCCTTCCGCGATCCACACCTGGGCGATTACACCTTCGAATCCGACAACATCTTCTCCGACGTTCCGAACGCGTTCGAGGAGGGCGTCCGCATCATGCAAGAGGGCGGAAATCTGAGTCTTGCAGCTTTGGCTTTTGAGGCAGCAGTCCAACGCGATCCGACACACTTGGCGGCATGGGTGCAACTGGGATCAGCACAAGCCCAGAACGAAAAGGAAACACCGGCGATCCGCGCACTCGAGCAGGCTCTCAAGCTCGATCCCTCAAATCTCGAAGCCCTGATGGGCCTCGCCGTCTCCTACACAAACGAGGGCTATGACAGCACCGCATACCGCACGCTGGAGCGCTGGCTCTCTGTCAAATACCCCCAGATCGCCCCACCCAACACCCTCAGCGCCGAGACAGACATCGGCTTCACCGATCGCCAACAACTGCACGAGAAAGTCACAGACCTGTTCATCCGCGCCGCCCAGCTAAGTCCGGACGCAGAGACGATGGACCCAGATGTCCAAGTCGGCCTCGGTGTTCTGTTCTACGGCGCCGAGGAGTACGACAAGGCCGTTGATTGTTTCTCCTCGGCGCTCGCGAGCACCGAGTCCGGCTCCACGAACGACTCGTCCTCGGTCCACCTGTTATGGAACCGTCTCGGCGCGACCCTCGCCAACTCGGGGCGCAGCGAAGAAGCCATCGCGGCATACGAGCGCGCCCTCTCCCTCCGCGGCAACTTCGTGCGCGCGCGCTATAACCTCGGCGTGAGCTGCATCAACATCGGCTGCTACGACGAGGCGGCAGGGCATCTCCTCGGCGCGCTGGCGATGCACAAGGTGACGGAGCAGGAGGGGCGAGAGAAGGCCAAGGATATTCTCGGCGACGGCGGCGTCGGTAGAGTGACGGAGGCGGATCTCGAGAGGATGATCAACCAGAATCAAAGCACGAATTTGTACGATACCCTGCGGAGAGTCTTCAGCCAGATGGGGAGGAGGGACTTGGCGGAGCGCGTGGTGAGTGGGATGGATGTGGATAGCTTCCGTGGCGATTTCGATTTCTAGGCCATCTCTTTGCCAGCGCCGGAAGGATATAAAAGAGGGGGTGAGAGAAGATAGGGAGTATATAGCAGAAGCGCTTGTGGATACTAGGCTCAGCTCATTAAAAGCTCACAGCACTTTCAGGCGTTCCGGGTTCGAAGTATCAAATGAAAGGGTCATAATATTTTCTTCATTTCTATCTGCATTGAAAATTTGTATGTATGGAAGCGGAAAGTGCCAACGTCTCCTCCCATGTGACAACCGCGAATATATTAACTATTGTGCAGATGCCATACGTAAAGAGAGAATGCCCATTGCAATGCCGCTCTATTCAGAGACTGTACATACGATACAAGGAAGGGAGGACGCTAAGCGACGTAAATGCATGAGTGGAACTATGTGGATTAGAAACCGAAGGGATTGTCGGGGGCTGAGATATGTCAGAAACGCCTGTGGTAATTATTGGGGTATCAAACTTACTAGCTGCTGCCAGGTTGGCCCTCTTTCCAGTTGGCTGAGGAGTGAGCTTCTTGGTAGCTGGTGTGACACCAAAGCGCACTGGTGGAGGCGGTCCGGTCTTTTGAGGAAGAAGTGGCGCGGGAGCCTGCTGAGGCATTGGTGGCATTGGCGGCATGGGGGGAATTGGTTGCTGTCCGAAGCCATTCACGCCAGTGGGCTGAGAGAACATGGGCCCGGTTTTCTGAGGTTGCAATGCTGGAGGAAGAAAAGTGTTGACGCCTGTCTGCTGTGGGAACTGCAGTTGCGGATTGAACGGGCTCTGGAATCCGGTAGGCTGGTTCTGCAGTGGTGAGAACTGTTGGCTTCGCGCATCTGCAAAAGGACCAGGTGAGAGTTGACCCTGCAACAAAGTTTGATTCGGCTGGAAGCCAGTTTGCTGAGGCTGCATCTGCTGATTGAAGCCACCTTGGCCAAAGCCTGTTGGCTGGGCCATTATATTTTGCTGACCAGGGAATCCTGTCATTTGTGGTTGCATTTGCTGTTGCTGGGGAGAGAATTGCATTTGCTGTTGATTGTACTGCTGCTGCATTCTCATCTGATTCATCTCTGCCAGACTCTGTCCCGGAGGTGCGATTGATTGGAAGCCCATTGGTTGATGAGGAATACCAGTCATCTGTGGTTGAAGAGGAGGGGGACCAAACGCACTCTGCTGAGCAGATTGCGGTGCTGACAGAGGACGAGGTGGGGGAGGCGGCATTAACGACCCTTGACCTTGATTATACTGTGGGGCTGCTGGTCGTTGTCGTGCAATATTCTGCTGCGAGATTTGCTGCTGGCCAAAATTCTGTTGAGGCTGGAAGCTCTGCTGGAAGGAAGTATTGGTTGGTTGCAGCTGGATACCTATAGATGGCTGAGGAAGGCCGGAGAAGAATGAAGGAGTAACCCCAGTTGGCTGAGGCGCTTGCTGCTGTGCTACAGACTGTGGTTGTTGCAGAGGCTGAGGCTGTGGTGGCGGATGTTCTATCTTGGTTGGCTGCAGCGGTTGTGAGAGTAGAGATAATTCTTGCATAGAACCAGTCAATGTTGGTGGCGGTGGAGCAGGGGTACTTTGCTGTTGAGGAGGCTGCTGAGGCGCTGGCTGAGACTGAGGTTGCTGCTTAACGGGCTTCACATCCCAAGCATCATCATCAAAGCCACCTGAAAGTTTCGAGATAGGAGTAGGCGCTACTGCAATTGGTGTCGGAGTGAGGTCAAGTACCGGCTTTCCTGAGGGCTCTTCAACATGTTGCTGGGAGAATGCCTTTGGATCAACTGTGTCGCTGGTCTGAATGGCTGGAGCAGGCCGCCCTTTCCGCGTGTTATTCCTAAGCGTGCCTCCAGGGCCAGAGAACAATCCGCCTTCACCAGTTTCTCCATCTTCTGAACCCTTCTTACCCTTCCGGTTGTACTTAGTATCCAGGTGTCGCATGACTTTGAGAATATCTCCCTCTCGCAGTCCGAGATTCCTCAAAACAGTCGCATCCACGTCTGGCAATACGCTCTCATCCATATTGTCTCTGTTGAAGACCTGAGAATATCTTTCGCATAGACCAACTCCAATATCGCATGCCAAGAAGAAATTAAACCAATCATACTCTGGCTTCTCCGACTTGTCAATGCTGGCTCCTGCTTTGGGCGTTGACCTTTCGCCGTCACTCCTGGCTTTCGATTTCTTATATTCAGATAATGGCTTATCTTCGTCAAGAGAAACGCCCGTGATACGTTCAACGTATTCGAGATCTTCAATCGACATCTTAGAGACAGGGACAGCAATTTTGACGCCGTTCATTTTGTGCAGGTTGATTTTGCCATCTTTCAGGGCGAGGAATTGCGCCTCAACGCTGAAGGACTTTGATCGATCGGTCCAGGTCCGTACCTTTGACTGGTCAGGTTCTATGATTGTTAGCTCATACTCTGAGGGCTGAGCTGTGCGTACTTACTTGATTTGGGTTTGGAATGTCCAGCGTCAGGTTGCCTCGAATCGCGCCTACTCCTCTGCTCCCCGTCATGGTTATTATTGGCTCGAGCACTCAAACTACTGCCTCTCGGAGGCAAAATCATTCCAGGGCCTACCTCTGACCCTCTATCCTCCTCTCTACGGCCTGCCTTTAATGCCTCCTTTGCCAATCTCTGCTCCTCCAACCTGTTTTGCTCCACTGTCGACCTGCCAGCGTTGATACCCTTTTGACTGGCTGGAGCTGCAATTGTACCCGTAATCTCGATGTAGCTACTTGGCACAACACCCTCCTTGCCATTCTTAATTCTCTTAACTTGCCACCATTCTTCGCTCTTGGTATCATCAAGAATGATGACCTCATCGCCGACAGCTACGGTCACCTCATCGTCGCCTTGGGCCATAAAGTCGTACAGGACCTGTCCCTTTTTCTTTTCATGTCCAGATGCTGCTGACCATACCTCTTTGAGACCTTCGGCCCTTACGGCACCGGCCATCTCTCCCAGAGAGGCAACAATCTCTTGAGCGGTATCTTTGGCACCGGCATGAAAATCTATGCTTTTGCTCGGCTTGACAAGTTCCATAAAGACATGTTTCCCTTCAATCGAATAATGAGTCATCTTTTCTGCTGTCCACTCTTGCTGTGGCCCATCCCGTGTCTTCTCAGGGGCAATAGTAATGACGCCAGTTGCCAAATTGATGCCAAGTGTCGTTGGCATCTTCTTCCGCTTGCCCATCACAGAGACCATTTCATTCACATTGTAGAGATGGAAGCCTCCAGCTGATTGCGGCCCATAATTGTCAGTATCACGACGATCCTCCGACCGAAACGACGCCCGGTTGTAGGGAGGAGACGCAACCGGACCAACGGACGGTGGGGAGCGGGAAGATTGTGTCGTTTGTGACTGAGGGCGCGCAGGTAGAGAGGGAGTTGGCACATCTTCTTCGTCGGAGGCTTCAGGGGTATATTGTGGTCGTGGAGGCTGAAGAGGCGGTGGTGCTGCAACTTGTGGCCTTTCTCTTTGTTGCAATACTCCCGCAAGAGCAGCTGCTGGAGTGACAGCAGGTGGAGAATCTGGCTCGTTGAAGTCCTCCGATTCTTCGCTTACTTGCGTTCGAGGTGGGAGCGGCCGAGCAGGAGTCGGAGGGGCATCTTCCGACACTTCGATGTAGTTTGCTGGTGCAAATCCATACTCGCCATCAAGACCAACTAGTATCCAATCCGGATCCGACGTGTCGAAGACCTCCAGCTTCGACTCTTCCTTGAATGATAACTCCTCGTCGGTTTGTCGTGTGTAGTCGTAAAGGGCTCGTGCTTGCTGAGTCGGCTTGGCCTGTTATAGATGTGTTAACTGGCATGACTCGGACAAAACTCTGAAACCTTTATGCCGTCCATCACCTCCAGATGCACGCCGATGAGACGACCGGATGCCAGACAAGGTTATCACAGAGCTCCATCCCACCAAGAGTAGGAGGAGACGAAGGTTTTGGGTATCAACATACCTCTTCGATGTAGTTGCTTGGGATCAATCCAACCGGCTCATCATCATCCTCTTCGGTAGCCTTCTTCTTCGCTTTCCACCAGTCGTCTTCTGTGCTCTTCTCGAGCACATATAAGATGTCCCCCTCTGAAATAGTAAGCTCACCCTCACCCTGTGGAACATAGTCGTAGACGGCCTTGTAGACACCGAGGAACCCCATCTTGTCCTGCTCGACGAGCGCCTGCGACGGTATTACAGAGGTAATGGCCGTCAAATTTCTTCACACTTCGTCGTCCGTCAGAGCGACTCCATGCGTGGTCAAGATCACCAGCCGATAGCGCAAGGTTGCCGGATCGATCCGTAATGAATCTATGATGTGAGTGTCGGTCCGTGAGATTAGACTAGCGGCTAAATAGACACACGGTGAAGGCTGCTGTGAATAATGGGCATGTCACGGCGAAGGCGGCAATGGATTGGATGTAAAATGGAGAGCTTCTGGTATTTGGGGGGCGGGCGGGCGTCACAGCAAATGTTGGCGCGCAAGGTGACTTGGATACTCTACTCCGTGTCTGGTGTCTGGAAGCCACTGTAGAGTATGTCTGTGGCTGGACGACACTCATTGGCCTTCTAAGCGATATACGTACCTCCCTCGCCTCTGCTACCAAACGCCAAACGCCAAACGCTAAACGCGTCACCAGAGCGAAGGCCATTCTTCAATCTCCAGTTCTCGACTCAATTACTTATTCGGGTAGTTCAAAACTTGAGTAATTATCATTAATCTTATCTGGGCGCTGGTAGCGGCGGTGGCGCTGACAGATCGCTGCGTTCGTCCTGTCGCATTTTTCTACCTGTCACTTTCTCTCAACCCCCCCACCTCGTGCCATCCACGTTTCGATTATGCGTGCTCCCGAAGCAAGTTTTTTTTTTCTGTTGTGTCAACGCACTTTGGATGATTACACGTGGACTTTCCCCTCATATGCCACCCAGAATTTCGGGAAGAGGTCTTCAGGCTTCAGAATGCATGGCATTTCCTATGTACAGTCTTATATTCATGCGTATTTACAACCCAAGCGGGCTCTCCCCAACCCCACCAACCCTTCATCCCATCATGGCAAGCATTGGCTATACCATTGGTTGCTGAACTTGCAGGTCCCAGATACACAGGTTGTCGCTCCTGTCCAACCTTGCCCTCCTATGCAGTCGTTAGTCGCGTCCTCCGTTACAGCATTGAGTTATAACTCGCCACATTGGCCATAGAGCGGTGCACTACCAGTGCTACCTGTATTTGCTGGAGGCGTTGTCGTTGTTATCGTTCCTGTCGTCGTCGTCATTGTCGTTCCAACCGGGACCTGCGTCACAGTCCCTGAGCTAGCCGCCAGAATCGCTGTCTTCAATGGCTCGAACCAACAATTTGCCAGCTTTACATTTCCGCTGTCGTTTGGATGCACTCCATCGCCAGTATCAGTCGCCGTGTTGAAGCCAGTAAAACAATCAACCACCGTGATCGGGCTAGCGCTAGTGCTCTTCGACGCCGCCCAAGCAGGAATAGCATTGTTCAAGGCCACAACTCCAGCAGCGCAGGTGGTGCAAGCGCTTGGATTCATGGGCGTGATCTGCGCAACGAGAATGCGCATGGTGCTTTTGGACGCACGCATTTGGTCGACCAGTGTGGAAAAGGCATTCAGGATGGTGCTCGTGGCAATGTTGCTCCAGACGTCATTGGTGGCGAGCTCCATCATCACGATATCTGGCTTCGAGACTGCGAGCCATCCTGGAAGCTGGTTATTGGATACAATTCCCGTGGCAAGGTATCCTCCGTGGCCGTCGTTCTCGCCGTCATAGGTGATACCGCAACCTTGGCCAGGAAGTGTGCCGACAAAGTCGGTGTTAGTTACGCCAGCAGCCTGGAGTTTTTGGTAGAAAAGAGCTCTCCAACAGCCCTATGATGGTCAATGATGTTAGCTCTTGGGCAACCGCTGGATTTGAGGGATATGGAGAGGCATACAGGCGAGCCAGTGATGCTATCACCAAGAGCATTAATTCGGACTATCACTGACAAGGCAGGACTAATATGTCCCGCCAATAGGCCGAGGGCAACAATTGGCTTAATGGCAACCATTTTTATCATGAAATACGTCCTTACAGTAGGCAAGCACAATGATATATTGCTCGAGGGAACTTCCCTATATATGCCTGGATCGCCTCCTTCTTTTCGTACGTCAATCTTATAAGTTCTCCTCCGCCATCAAAGATCGTCTTGTACGTCCTAGCTGGATCTCGGGAGCATCCATACAAGCCCACTCAAGAGATCTGATCCCCGCCTTGTCAATGCGGGGAAACTTCTTGTTGTATTTCAATGACGGCCTTTTGTCCTCCGTCGACAAGAATGCGCCGATTTGGTAGATACCTACCTATATGCCGTGCGCAATCTATTTTTCTTCACGTGGTGTGCTCAGCATCAGAGTCTACGGCGGCATGAAATAAATTGAACGTCTGTGCGTTAGGGACGCACGGGGTAATTATTCAAGGGAACCCACGGGATCGGTTCCAACGGGCCGGAAAATATGCGGATGATCGGTCGATGAAGATGAAGATGGAGTATGAAGATGAAGATGCGGCCGACTTCAATCACAAATCAGGCTTTCTGTTTTCAGCTCAACGTGCGCAATGCACCGGCAATGACTCTGTGGGCTTCAACAAGCCGGGCTGCAATTTGACCTTGATTTTCGTTATCAGTTTCATAGACGGCAAAGCATATTGATTTTTCGACGAAGCCTGAGAGGCGTGTATGCCATCGTTTATGCAATTTTAAAGGTGAAGCTATGTACAGTATGAAAGAATGTATAAGTTCAATCTCGTCTCCTCCCACGCTCTCTTAATTCAGTCAATCATGATTTCGTCTCTGTCTTTAATACCTCCCAATCAGCCAACCCCTCACTCGCAATCACGTTTTCAATTTTCAACTCGTCAACTCATTCCTTCCATCCTCTCCCAACTATTGCTTATCCCCTGAAAACAGCAGCTGGCCCTGGGATAGTATAGCTGTTAAGCGTTTGGTAAATGTTGATCAAGATTCCCGGATCAGTGGCTTTATACGCGCCCGGAAACTCAACTCCACTGGGGCTCGTGGTTCCACTGCCCGTAACCACCAGCTGGTAGCAAGACATATAGAACTGCGCGCCACCTGAGCTTCCAGCCGCATGCAGCGCGATCACCTCCGCTCTCAGCAGATAGTTGCCCGGTGCCAGGCTCAAGGGCACGGTGAAAGTGCGTTTCCCGCAGTTGTCGTTGAACGTCATGGTCCCCCATTTCTTCGTCGGGACGTCGTAGCCCTCCTGGTCGACTTTGAACCAGATCGCACCGCTGCCATCAGCGGTCGTGGCGTCGCTGACCCTCGCGAGGTAGATGATTACCGGTCCATAGTGATTGCCGCCGATTGCCTCTTGGGAGCAAGAGCGTTGGTCAGGTTGGCCGTGCATTTCGACTGTCAGGGTTTGACCGGCTGGAATGTGTTAAGCCTTGCCTTTTGTTGGGGACGGGAAAGATGCATACCAGCAACGGTGCAGAGCCCAGGTACGCCCTTCGATCCCCCAACGTTACAGCGGATGTCGTTTGAGCTCACGCTCGTGACTGGGCTGTTGCTTGGAGGTGTGCGGATACATGTTCCTCCCTTATCGACACCATTGACCCACAGTTGTTGGAAGGTAGAATGCGCGGTGACGGACGCCAACAGGGCGGCGAAAGGAATAAATGACTTCATCTTTACAGCAACTCTTAATCAGATAGGAAGGCTGTAAGACGACAGGAAAGCTAAAAGTCGGATTGAGCGGGCTTTATAATATAAAGTCTACTTGACAACGAAAGCCACATATTGCAACTGCCGTCATCTCACCTTTACACCAGCAGGCTGCATTACGGTCGTGCCTGAATATTGTCGCCATGTGACATCTACATTGTTTATGCTGAATTGCAGTCAGTCACACGACGACTTATGGGATACGTATAGAGGTCAAGAAATATTAATATAGCTGTATCCACTGATGATCACTGGTGTAGAGGAGATGTGGTTGAGATATAGTGGGGACGCGGGATTCCTGGTTTCAGATCCAGGCGGTGGATTTTGCCGGACGTTGAAAATTGCCGTTTTGGCCGGGGCAACTCAGAACGACTGGTCAAGGGTAATACAGGTGAACAAAACCGTGTCTATGTGAGTCTGAAGAAAGTAAGAAGGTATGCAATGTGATGTGATGGATTTGATGATCATACCCTATTGAAAGTATCAGGGAATCCGGAATATGATGGTCAGTACCTTCAATGTCCGTAGATGACGCAAATTCATGCCTCTAAATGATTGCTTATAATATCACTAAAGCTTGTTGAGCGCCATCATAATTTAAATTTGTTTTCACTGTATGTTCCCTATATGAATGTTATATCTCTTTCCTGTAGCTCTTGGTGCGTTGATGAAAGCCCCACACCATATATGTTGAAGACAAAACCGCAATATGAAAGCAACCCCGTATAAAAAGAAAAATGCAGGACTTCACCTCGTAAATCGGTGTTGGCTGTTGGTTTAAATGAAATGCCTCAGAGTCTCACAACAGAGACCTCCAAGATACCCTCCTGATCTGCCAGCTCCTTCACGACCTCCTTCCCAACGACGCCATTGACCCCAAGAATCATCAACGCCTCGTTTTCCTTCTTTCCATTTGTCTCTTCACTCTGCTTATCAATTCCATTTCTTGCAAGATCCAAGGCAGCCACGCTCATGAAATTGATGTTGACATCTCTTTTACCTAAAATTCCTCCCACGTATCCAATCTTCCCTGGTGAATCATAGTTATGGCAGATGATCAGAGTACCCTCTGGAATGAAACTCGTGGTGAATCTATCGAGCTTATTGATGTATATCGAATTTCCCGAAACATAGCCAGAGATTAATTGCTCGCCTGCACCATCGGGACCTGAGGTTCGTAAGGTGACAAGACTGGCATATGTCAGATCACTTGATTCTCTTCGGTGGCTCTCGTTGATAATGATGCCTTTCTGCTTGGCAATTAAGGTAGCATTGACGATGTTCACGTCGCGACCACCAGAATCAGAGATTGAAGATGTCAATCCCTTAACAAGTGCTGCGAACAGTGGTCGGGTATTGGATATCGATGCCAGTTCACCCTCGTAAATCAAATCAAATGTCTTGCCTCCAATCGAACTTCCCCGACTGCTATAGTGTTGCGTATAGAGACTTCCCAGTTTCTCGACAAGTCGTACGAATGGCTGAAGCTTTTTGTATTCTTCTGGCAGGATCAAGGGCGCATTGACTGCAGAGGTTGGCAGTCCGCCAGAAAGAATGGTAAGGACTTGTGTGCAGACGTCTAAGCTGACATTCTCCTGAGCTTCAACAGTGCTGGCTCCAAGATGGGGAGTTGCCACAACTTTGGGATGTCGTGTAAGCTTTTGCGCTGCAGAGTCAGGTGCTGGAGGCTCGGAGGTAAATACATCCAAGCCAGCACCTGCAATAGTTCCCGCATCAAGGGCTTCTAACAAAGCTTCCTCGTTAAAGACGCCTCCACGTGCAACATTCAACACTCGTGCTGTGTTCTTCATCTTTTTCAACTCGTCGGTGCTGATTAAATCCAATGTACTGGCTATTAATGGCGTATGAATGGTCAGAAAATCTACCTTTCGCAGCAAACTATCCAGATCGGAGACCATTGATACTGAATTCGCAGCTGCAATCTCAGGGCTGGCATACGGATCCAATGCAATCACGATCATGCCCAATCCGACAGCCATTCGTGCAACTTTGAGTCCAACTTTTCCCAAGCCAATGATCCCCAGAATCTTGCTGTTGACTTCGACGCCAACCAGTTTGCTTCGTGCCCATTTTCCTTCTCGTAGGCTCGCCGCGCCCGCCGGGATATTCCTCGCTGTCGCAAGAAGTAATGCAATGGTGTGTTCTGCAGCAGCTGCGATGTTGCCGCTTGGCGAATTGACTACTATAACACCCAGCTTTGTCGCCGCTTCGACATCGACATTGTCAACTCCTACACCAGCTCTTGCAACAACCTTAAGATTTGTTGCTGCAGAGAGCAGATCGGCGGTGACCTTCGTCTCGGAGCGGATGATCAATGCGTGGTAAGAAGGAATTAAAGTCTTCAATTCATCAGCACTAAGGCCGGACCGCTCGTCAACATCGAGTGAGTCTGAGAGGATTGCGAGGCCATCTGGCGAGACTTTCTCTGGAATGAGAACTCGCGGCCGGTTTGATGCCGTCATTCCATCGGAAGGAGCGGCCGCCATGACGCTGTAAGGAATGATGCCCAGTACGAGTTGAAAAGCTCAAACGCGAAGACTGTATAAAGAGTCTATAAGAAGTTTCCTGGGTATGGGAGAATAGGTTGAATCGTGCAATTGTCTCGAGTATGGGATCGGAGACGATTCTCAAAGGGCGAACGACGGACAAAGAAGAGGAGACGGGTGGTGAGACATCAGTCTCACTTGTACCACGTCTTCCTGCCACAGCTTGCGATGTCGCACCATGCCTATGTGGGGTTGAACTGAGGGAATGCAGAGCTTCGAAGGTTAATGTGAAAGCTCTTGGCTGATTGACTGATGATACTCCTCATACTCCTCCCTCATACCCCTCATTCTCGTGTTTACCCCGCGCTTTCCCACGCTTTCCCACGCTTCCCCACGCTGTGCCAATGCATCTTGCCGCTGCCAACTTGTACTAAACCACTAGGAAGTCAGTCAGTAAGGAGCGTTTGTCACAAGAGCAAGACCACAATGTTGCTAGTCGACAGGAATGAAGAGGCTTACTGCAATGGTCTCGCCTGTGTTTTCTTTTTCCTTTTCTTCCCCTAATGCCCCTTGAGGTCTGTGCGGTGACGTGCATTGATTAGCAAATAGCAATGGCCCCGCTCACTGCTCAGACCATCTGCTATAAACCTATAATTGTTATAACTTCGAGATATCCTCTGGATAATGATATTGTATTTTAATCGCATCCTGTCCATATTCCATATTCGAGAATTAGTAGTATGAACGCGAAAATCCCATCCTGCAACATCAACTCACACTTCCAACCTCAGAATGTATGGGTAGTGTTAAATGGAGAGTTTCGTTTCCTGTCGCAAAGACAACCAAAGACAACCAACAGTTGGCGGGCAACTCCGCTTGTGAACGCACAATTCGGATTTCAGATGTCGATCCAAGATGGCCATGATGGCCGTCATGGCCGTCATGGCAATGACGATAACAATGACAGGCAGAATCTTTGTTATTATAACTCGAGAAGTCGATAAGAAAGTAAGAATATCTCCATCTTTTCGTCTGTTCATTTGTTTGTTTGTTTGTTTGTTTTTTGCATCTTTCAGGAATGGATATCGAGTGAACATCCCAATCTCCTTCAGTCGCAGGGATGACTTGGACTTGCGATTTGATAGACTGCACCGCGCACCGTGCACAGCTCTGACGCTTCGTGGCTTGCGGAATTTGATGCCAAGCAGCACACCGTTCCGTTAGAACGTTGATTAAGAGATTCTGAAAGAAACATTATATCAAAGAAAGAAGAAAGACGGCAAAGACCATTCGTATCAGCCTCTTATTTCAGACTTCTATTGTTTAGCAGCGCTGCCGAATTCCAAATCCCCTTCTCGCCGAAAAGTTGTCAAACCCTCGGGCAAATATTGGACTCTCAATCGTCATCCTCCAGCCCATCCGACAATCACCGCCATTTAGCAACAACGGGTTCTTTCAACTTTGCGGAATTCACGTCTACTAAGACTATCCTACATACACTCTCTGCTGGCTGGGGCTATATGCTTCGCCGGCACTCTAGGAACAAGAGTGAATATCCATCCAAAGCTTTGCGTCTAAGAACAGGAACAGCGGCAGTATTCACCCAACCAACCTCAAGTATGGTTTCGGAGATTGTCCCTCTTGTTTTCCTTTAGTCCCATCCATATTCCCGCCCACCATCTCCATCTTCTTCTTTCAGAACAGATAGTCAAGATGGAGAAGGGTGTGTTCACAGGATGCCCTTTGTATCCAAAGAAATTGAGTAAATGGACGGCGAAAGTACTTAAGAAGAGCAAGTTTCCGCCATTTCGAATCTCCTGCATACGATCAAGATACACCCATAAAACAACAAGTTCCATCCAAGACTACACATCATCATCAAGCTCACCATCAGAATACCAAAGTAGGGCGCCAATTCCACTTGCCCTGTCTTCTCCCTGTCTTGTCCAACATGTCTGATACTGTCGCAGGTCACGAACAGACTCCCAACACAAACTTCGGCTTCGCAATCGATGTCGATGGAGTCCTCTCCAAGAAGACGCCACTTCCGCACGCGATGGAGACCCTCCAGCTTCTCCACTCCCAGGGCATCCCGTATTGCATCCTCACCAACAGTGGCGGTGTGAAAGATGAGGACCGAGCCATGGCTCTCAGCAAGCAATTCAACGTTCCAATGTCTCCTGAGATGGTTGTCCAGTCGCATACTCCGTTCCTCGAAGTTGCGGGCCAGTACAAAGGCAAGTGCATTCTTGCCCTTGGTGGAATAGCAAACAAGGTCCGTGAAGTGGCTCGCAGCTATGGCTTCGACCACGTAGTCACAAGCTCGGATATCCTCACCTCCGTTCCCAACGTCTGGCCATTCGCGGAGGCTACGGAAGCTTACCATAGAGCCAATATGCAACCTCTCCCAATGGGTCCTGATGGATCTCCTATGCCCATCTCGGCCATTTTCATCTTTGCTGCTCCAAGAGATTGGGGTCTTGACCTCCAGCTCATTCACGACCTCCTTCTGTCCCAGGGCGGCAGACTCGGCACTCGCTCAGCCTTCAATGGCAACACCACCCTTCCCAACAACGGCTTCCAGCAAGACGGTCAACCCAACATATTTTTCTGCAATCCAGACTTGGAGTGGGCCACACGTTACTGTGAGCCACGTTTCGCCCAAGGTACATTCAAATCCGCGCTCGAGGGAATCTGGGCGTCTGACAAGCCTCTGGGCACACGCATCATCAACATCTACCAGTGCGGGAAGCCGACAACGGAGAGCTACACATGTGCAGAGAGAAGGCTGACGCTGCTGCAAATGAAAGATGGCAGAGGTGAACCGCTCCAGCGTGTCTACATGATTGGAGACAACCCAGCTTCGGATATCCAGGGCGCCAACAACTACAAAAGTCCTAGAGGAATCGCCTGGTACTCTCTCCTTGTCGCGACTGGGGTATGGGAGAAAGGCACAACCCCAGAGTTCACTCCAACGCACTCCCTGGACAATGTCCAGGATGCCGTCAATTTCGTCCTGGAGAGAGAGAAGTATATCATCAGAGAATAAGCAGATAAAGGGTTTTGGAAGATGGAAGATGGAAGAGGAGGACGAGGAGGAGGAGGAGGAGGAGGAGGAAGAAAACTTTTAAAGGTGGCATGGCATGAGATTGAGGGCTGGTTAAGAATTCGAGATACATCTGCTAGATATAGAATATAGAATTTCAGTTGAGCTATTAGCGATGTCTTTACGCTTTTAATACTAGAGGATAATGAGAATTATGAGACGACTATGGGTAAAATAGTAGAATAAAATAGGCTATAGGTATAGGTAAATAGTCGGGAATAGTCGGGAATAATAATACATAGGTAGGTATTTATGGCTAGTCACTCTAGCCTAGAGTAGTCTAGCGGATGAGGCCATTACACCTAGGAGTCCGTGCTCAGATCCGTTGAGTCTAGGTCTAAAAGGCTCTAGGGTCCAGGCACGTGAGATTCTGGGCTTGCAGAATGGTGGGCTGATCTGTGATCAACAGATCTGCAAACAACATCTCCATAAAGAGATCTTACCACTGTCCAGGTACACAGCCGCACAATCAAGCTGTCAAGACATCAAGATATCGAAACATCAAGGCATCAAGGCATCAAGGCATCAAGACATCAAGACATCAAGACATCACGACATCAAGGCATCAAGACGGCATCAAGACATCAAGACATCAAGGCATCAACATGGCTGGTCCTTCTTAAGTGCCTCTTAGCCGAACCCCCTTTTTCTTCAATCATGTCGTCTATGGAGACTTTCCGTGCGAGAGAAGTGTACAGGTCAGTGGGATATATGCACTCTATTACAGATACATGGCTTACACCTTACGGAACACAGATACTACCAGCCGACGAACCTTTCCGAGTCACCAGTCGTTCCTGAGCCTCCTCCTCCTTCTTCCTCCTCCTCTTCTTCTTCTTCTTCTTCCACGAATCCCGATCAAGTGCCTACGAACCATGCGCCCCTCAAAGAAACAAACTTCAACACGCAGCAGTCGTTCTCGGACACCGCACTCACGGCCTTTGCCCAACTCATAGCCCTCCGCTTGACCTGCCAAAGAGCGATCGTCTCCCTCATCGATCACGAGAATGAATACTTTCTGGCCGAATCCACAAGTACCTTGAGCCATATCGACGATGATGGGTTTGCCCAAAATGCTTGGCTATCTATAAGCGGTGCCAGAGTCCCTCGCGGGGCTTCGCTTTGCGAGCAGACATTGCGCCTTGTGCCAAACCAAGATACAACAGCAGAAATGACTCCGGTCTTTCTAGTGCCAGACCTCCGCCTTGACGAAAAGATGAGCAAGCTGGACTGCGTGAAGGGCGCACCATACCTCAGGTTCTATTGCGGGGTAGCTTTGACCAACAAAGCTGGTTTCAACATTGGTTGTGTATACGTTGTTGACGACAGGCCGCGGACCGACTTCAGTCTTGAACAAGCCCAATTCTTGACTACAATGGCAGCTACGGTGATGGATCATTTGGAGAACATTAGAGCGAAAGAGGACATCGTCAGAGTGACAATGATGAGCCAGGCTCTGCATGCGTTCATTGAAGGCGATGGCACGATGGACGGTGATTGGCAGCGACTCAGGAAGTATAATCTTCCAGCTGGGGCTGGAGTAGGCTTCCATTGGGAAACCAAAAACGTCGATGAGGCTAGGAGTTATGCCAATGGCAAGAAAGATCTTGGTGCGTCTGTATCGGCAAGAGCTCCTCCGACCAGTCTCGATGTTCCTATGAGTCAGATGCAATCTCCCCTGCAGTATACCGGCGATAACCCGGACGCTCGTTTCAACTTCAACAATTCACCCTGGAGCTCTTCCTCGCAGGTTCCTCAAGTCCTAACACTGAAGTCTGCATTTGAGGGCGTCCGTGACGCAGCGGAAATGCTGACTGGCGGGAGAGACACCGAATTTACCAATGATGGTTTCTCAAATCTGCTCCATGCTACTTTTTCTCGTGCCTCGAACCTTGTTAGAGAAGGCTTGGAGGTTGATGGAGCGGTATTCTTCGATGCCCCTTTCAGATTCTATCAAGGACGCAGCACACTCGAGACAGATCCTCGCCGCTTGGAGGATAAGGAATCTGAAAGCGGGAGTGACGGAGAACCCGAAGACCACACTGACCACAGGCCAGGACCACAATCTCATACATTACATTCCAATCGCCACATCAAGCATGCGGATATTCCTAGCAATGAGGCCGGCATGGGTCTGAAATCGGACATTTTGGGATTTTCTACGCGGGAGTCCTCCTCATGGGACAATCAGACTATGGGGTCCGCCACCAATTTTACTGCCATCGATCAGAGTCTTCTGACTTCTCTTGTAACGCGCTATCCGCAAGGAGCTCTTTTTATCTTCGATCAGGACGGGTCGATTTCTCCCCCTGCAGATATCATCACACCGGAAGGCTCGCAAATGACAATCACCTCTGCATCCCTCGAAGAAAAGTGTGCCCGTCACAAGGCTCGTAAACGAGGCGAGATACTACGTTTGTTGGTGGCTTTTCCAGGAGCCCGACATATACTTTTCGTGCCATTGTATGATTCAACGTCTGGGTGCTTCATTGGATCTTTCGCTTGGTCAACCTCAGCGACTCGGATATTTTCTATTGAGAATCATCTGTCATATCTCGTAGCGTTTGGGCACAGCGTGATGTCGGAAGTCAGTCGACTGAATACACTGAGCGCAGACCATGCAAAAGGTGACTTCATCAGTAACGTCAGTCACGAGCTGAGAAGTCCACTTCATGGTATTCTAGCGAGTGTGGAGTTCTTAGCAGACACTGTCTTGGATGGATTCCAAAGAAGTTTGGTCGATACAGTGGACATCTGTGGCCGAACGTTACTGGACACGATTGAACACGTTCTGGATTTCTCGAAGATCAAGAAATACGGACTGGAAAGTATACAGCCGATGGGCGTCGTTGCAGATCTCGATGTCTCCGCGGTCATCGAAGAAGTGCTGGAAGGCGTTTTCGCCGGATTTGAATTCAATGGACTATCTTCGCAAGGCCTAGCGGACACGACCAAGAGTCGAACGCGAGATCCGTCAAACATGAATGATAAGAAAATCAAGGCAACGGATGAACTTCAATTTGGCATTTCTAATGATTTACTTACTGTGATCCTGGATATAGACTTTAGAGATCAGTGGAAGTTCCCCACAGTCCCAGGCGCCTGGAGACGTTTAACGATGAATATCTTTGGGAATGCGTTGAAATATACACACGACGGTTATATCAAGGTGAAACTTCAAGCTCGAAGCATATCTTCTGTGAACTCGAATATGAATGATAGTATTGAAAGAACCATGGTCACCTTAACAATATCAGATTCGGGACAGGGGATGTCAAGTGAATTCATGAAGACGAAATTGTTCATGCCTTTCTCACAGGTTTGAAATCTTACATCCCACCTATATATTTTAGGTCGTTGCTATTAATGCTAACTGAGTCCTAAGGAGGACGTGACAGCTCCAGGAACCGGACTGGGTATGAGTATTGTGAAGCAAATCGTGGATCTTGCTGGTGGCACAATTGACATTCGCAGTGAGCTAGGCAAGGGCACGGAGATAAAGCTTAGCCTACCTTTGGAGGATTGCCCCCGAGAGTTAGACAAATTGCCAGAGAGGGTAGATCCGATACGCACACATGAAGACGCCATTGATGCTGTTAGACGTCGTGCTCACGGCCGAACGGTCACAATCCGTGGATTTGACAATGCGTTACGAAAATCAGATCTCCAACTGGCTGCGGTCGCAAGCTTGAAGGCTTCCATTGAAAAATATGTCACAGAATGGTTCAATCTAACGATTGTCTCCAATGATCAAGTTGCTGATATCGTCATCTCGGATGAATCTGCTTTCCTCAGTTCTACCAAAGCTTTGGGAAGCAGTTCCCGGTTGTTGCTCATTCTCTGCAGTAATGGAGCCCGAAGAGATATCTACATGTCTCAATTTGGTGCCGGTCAACTAGTCGAATTCGTCAGCAAGCCCTGTGGTCCTCATCGCCTCGCGAAAGCACTATTGAACTGTCTTGACACAGAAGATGCCCTCAAAAAGTCCAACACAGACCGAGTGAGTCAGACGGAACTTCATAGCGGAACGATCTCACCCATAGTCTCAATAGAAGACGCCAAGGTGACTGCAGGTACTACTAGTAATCTGAGGCTGATAGGAGATCTGAAGTCATCTATCGGTTTCTCCCCAACCGCTATTAATCTCAACATATCGCCAGCGCCGGATGCTAACGCTAAAGACACTGCCAATCGAAGGCCATCGTTGGCGCATAGAACCTCGAATGGCGCGGCTGCGAGGCTGAATAGGAGCGAGACATTGAGCTCAGAGAATGCGACCGCGAGTAATAGGACATCGGAGCTTTCTTCAACATCTGTCACTGCGAATAGCAGAACAAGTGTTGTTGGGGAAGCAGCTTCTAATGTTGAGTCGGTTTCTGAAACAGCTCCTGTCTCTTTGATATCGCCAAAGATGCTATTGGTAGAGGTCATTACCCACAAGGACACCATGATTGACAACTTACAATGCTGATATATTTCCAGGACAACCCGGTCAACATGATGCTACTTGCGACCTACATGAAGAAAAATGGCTGGGACTATGAAGAAGCCACGAACGGTTTGATAGCCCTAAAGGCATTCCAAGACCGACCCCAAGGTTTCGATGTCGTTTTCATGGGTATGTGTCCCCATCCTGTTTGCTCGATTGAACCAGTTCCCTCTCCTCCACCATCAACGTCTAATCTCTTTCCGGACAGATGTCTCCATGCCCATAATGACAGGCTACGAATCCGCCCGTGGAATCCGCGCTGTCGAAGCCGAACGCCGCGCTGCCTATGGCCTCCAATTAGAACTCCAGTCCCTCTCATCACCGCCTTCCCTCCCATCTTCGCCGTCGTTGCAGCCGAATGCCAGACCGGCATTGATCATTGCGTTGACGGGCTTCAGTAGCCAGAAAGATCAGGAAATGGCGTTTGAGTCCGGAGTGGATATTTTTATGACCAAGCCGGTGAGGTTCAGGGAGGTCAAGAGGCTTCTGGATGGCTGGATGAAGAGTCGCGAGAGGGAGAGTCGTGGGATGCATGGAGGCTTGTGGAAGGAGGAGATGGAGAAGGGAGAGATTGACGAAGGGATGAGTGGCGCGAAGAGGAGTGGCTAGTTTGGTAGAGAGAGGTAGGTCCGTCAAGTTGCTGGCGTCAGCGATGGAGAAGATGTTAGAATTTAGGGAAGGCGTTGGGTGATTTTAGCGTTCTGTGTATGGTGTTGGATTAATGATACCAGCTGAGCGAAATCAATGAATCATAACTCTACGGCTATTTTACAAGGAAACAAATGAATATGGATGGATATTGAACTAACCCCGCTTACCCTATATATATAATTATATATACATATATACATATATATATATATATGTATAGCCCTACTTTCCACTCGTAGATAGACCTTCCTATTCTTTAATTAAAATAATTCACACAATAGCTCTCTGTGCAGCGGAATACAAGCATCTTGCGAGTCAGAATGATATTATAGGGACAAAAAATATCTTAAAAGAATCATCTCTACTAAGATTTCCCAGACACTAAATACTGCCCATATCTATCCTACAAAAATAGTCTGTGGCACGACCTCGAACTCCATCGGAATCTGTCCTGTCATACCACGAGTGGCCTCTATGCTAATGAATCGTTTTGTAGTGTTGCATCCACAGCCTTGAGATGGCAATTCATTAATGGATTAAACTTACTTTGACTGTCTTGCGGGGCGCAGCGCATTTAAGATCATCCTGCTTCTGCTTCTGCCACCATTGAATGTTTAATGCCTCCACTAAAGCATCTTTCGTGCAGTAAGTTTAGTTCATGACTTGGTGTTTCCCTCTTCTTAACCCGCCACGTATCAGTTGAATAGTTCCTAGTACGACCCATCTCGTTTATTAAAAGCGGTGACTTGCTCCAGAGGGCCTGCCACGAGTGGTTATTAGTTCGATGAGAATACTAAATCTATGAATGCCACTCATACCTAAAAGAAATTAGAGATTAAAGGTATTCTGATTTAGATCTTCGTTATTAGTTTCTCCCATTGTGTTGTCTAATTCTAAATTGAAGTCCTCTGCATTAGAACCCGGCCCTGGATTTGGAAACCCCAGGTGCACATTTTGTAGCAATACTGTGTATACCACATATATCACTGCTGCTAGAGGAATGACTTTTTATAATGCATATTCTATTAAATTATATATACGCTACACCCTCGTACTCCAGACTCTGCCCAGAACTCCAATCCCACATGCATAAGCGCGTAGATTGGCAACGCCTTCCTCATGGGATGTTCCCCGCAATATGCTTGGTTTCCCAGGGGAACCGTGGTGGTCCATGGGGAAGATGGCGGGGATATCGGGATCGGAAATTTATCATGAAACGCGGGGCACGCAGCCCGGCAGGAACGTTGGATGCCGGTGTTAAAGCGAAGGGTGGGATGTTAAGGTAATATATATAGGTGGAGCCTTCAGACCGGATGGCTTCGAAAAAGTTCCGAATAATTTCACCGACTCGATCGCGTTGTTGTTGTTGTTGTAGTTGGGAACAACCTGTGATGAGAATAAAGCAAGTAGAGGCAGGCTGTGTTGCTCCCTTGATGTCTCTTTGGACCGCATCTAACAATGACGATGCATCGCCTATAGGCTATACCCTTACATACCACCTTAATATACGTGGAATTTGAAGACTACGTCTTCACGCCTATAAAGTGCCGAATAATTCTCAGTAGGTGATGATCTCATATTGTTCGCGATCTTGGTGAGCGACAGAGTTGGTTGTTTCCCTCTGCGGTCCGTATTCCCAATCTTCCAAAGTAAAGTTGATCATTTGACCCTTTTCTGCTAAAGCAGATGAGTATATAAGACGGCCTTGCATTCGCAGGCCTGGCTCGCCATTCTAGAACTAAGACCAAACTCTCTCTACTACATACTGCCTTCTAAAATGTTATCAGACCGCAGCGTGCCGCCACGATGCGGACCCTCCAGCTTCTGGCCCGACTCTGGGTCTTCCTGGCCCTCATGAGCACTCTGGCCTCTGCCCAAGTCCTGCACACTTCCAGCCACTGGATCGTCAACTCGAGCAACCAGCGCGTGAAGCTGCGGTGCGCCAATTGGGCCGGCCACATGGAGGTCAACATCCCCGAGGGGCTGCAACACCAGTCGGCCTCATCGATCGCCTCCTGGGTCGCCTCCAACGGCTTCAACTGCGTGCGTCTGACCTATTCCATCGACCTCGCCCTCAACCCCGGATACTCCATCTCCTCCTCCTTCCAGAACGCCGCGGGCACCGCCGGCGTCAGCTCCTCGCAGATGACGAGTCTGTACAACAGCGTTGTGTCCAAGAACTCTTGGGCCTCATCGACGACCACGCTCGGGGCCTTCGCCAAAGTCATCGAGGAGCTGCGCAACCGAGGCATAATGGTGATCCTCGACAACCATGTGTCGAAAGCCGGCTGGTGCTGCGGCAACTCCGACGGCAACGGGTGGTGGGACGCGGCCAGCGGCTACGACTCGAGCAACAGCCGCTTCTTCAACACGAACGACTGGCTCAGGGGGCTGTCGGCCATGGCGCAGTTCGCCAAGTCACACTCCAACGTCGTGGGCATGTCTCTGCGCAACGAGCTGCGCGCGGTCGGGTCCCAGGACAAGAATTCCCATGCGGATTGGTACAAGTTCGTCAAGGCCGGCGCGGACGCGACCCACCCTGCCAACGGGGATTTGCTCATCGCCGTCGGCGGGCCGGGCTATGCGACGGATCTGGGGTTCCTCTACGACAAGCCCTTCGATCGCGCGCCGTACAACAACAAGGTGGTCGTGGAGCTCCAGCATCGTATCGAACTGCGATGCGTTCCAGAATCAGATGGGCAGCAGTGCGGGCTATTTGCTCTCGCAAGGCAAGGACTACACGGGCCCGCTATGGTTCAGTGAGTTTGGCTGGGCGCAGAATGACACGCCGAGTAATGAGCAGGCGTACTTGAGTTGCTTCGTGAAGTACATGCAGGGGAATGATGCGGATTGGGCATATTGGGCGCTGCAGGGGGATTATTATGTGAGGGATAAGACGGTGAATAAGGAGGAGACGTACGGCTTGTTCAACAAGGATTGGAACGGATGGAGGAACGATAACTTCAGGAACCTTGTAGGGAAGATGATGGATGTGGTGCAGGGCCCTTGAGGAGCAAAGGTGAGGACGAGTACCTATTATATTTTAAATATTATCTGGCTAGTGTGCTCTTCGTTAACTTCTTAGCAGCCTTTGCAATACATATGATACAGTATTAAACTCTAAGGTAAGATACAAGTATAGAATTACATCGTATTACTTGTATATGCCAGGTCAATATGTCATGTCTATAGGTTTTGTAGTGTACAAAAGAGTGGGGTATCACATCACTTTGCTCCCTTCTTCTCCCTCAACTGCGCGACTTCCTTCCCCCTTCCCTTTTCTTTCGTGCTGCTATTCTTACTGCTTGATCCGCCGATCAATCCGCTGCTAGCGACCAGACTGGCAACACACCAGATATAGCAGAGCCCAAATCCAGCAGCTCCCACTCCAACATTGGCCACAACCCACAGATCTGGCAGTGCTTCCGGCGCCTCAACAAACGCTTCCAAGACGTGCCACACAACCATCATGACGTAAAATCCAACATGTACCAAGACCGTAAACTGCTCGAGCAAACCTCGGTCGAATTGAATTCCCTTGTATACGCCCCAACTTACTGGCGGCAAGTCCAGCAGATATGCCCACAACAGCGCTAACACGGTGTAGGGTACACGAAGTCCAACGCGCTCTAACAGTGGAAATAAAGTCCATACGCCAAGCATATTGGCAAATCCGACCCACGATCGCGTGTAAGGGCTCAATCCATCCTTCGCAGCAAGAAGCAGCGTCATCGGCATTAGAGGTAGTAACACCGACTTCTCGTGCACTTGAAAGCTGAACAGGAAGAAGCCCCATGCAGTGGAAGCCAACGCAAGCGGCAAGAGGTCTCTCCTCGGCTGGACGAAAATAATAAAACAAGGAGGGAGAATAGATCCGAGCGTTGCTAGAAGCGAAAGTCGTTGAAGCTGCAGAATCGGATGCGACCTCAGCTTGTAGAGAATGTTGAGGGTGCACCAGAAGTTGGCTACTTTATCTTCGAACAAGCCGCGAGCAAATGGAAAGATGCGGTGGACGAGTTGCGCGACCTGGTGGATTGGAGGGAAATACCACCCATGAGGATCCAGATAGGGAGCAAACGAGACAAAAACAGGAAGAATAGGAGTATGGCCATTCAATTCAGGAATGGTGTCAATACCGCGTTGATGGTCGTAAATTGCACCAAGGAGGATGGGGAGGAGTAACAGCGCAAAGGTGGCGACCGTCACCACAGCTATCCTCAGAAATCGAAGAAAGTTCACCTGTGGGAAGATGCAGACTCCTAGCAGATAGGCAAAAATAGCCGGTGCGTAATAGAGGGCCATTTGCTTGAAGCCGAGGGCGAGAACGAAAAAGACGCAACTCCACATGTACCGGCCAGCCATAATGCTTGACGCGCTGGCGAGGACAAGGCCCAGCATGACAGTGTTGTATTGGAAATGGACATGGTCGATGAGCATTGTAGCTGGCTGCAAGAGAATAGCCACAAGCGCAACAGACGCATCCCAGGTCTGGACTCCTTGAAGTCGACTGAAGCGTCGTACAAAGATGACCGCTGCGGGGATGTACACGAGGTACTCAGAGATAATGACTGTGGCTCGCATGAACACCTTCAGCGTCTCATCCTCTAGTCCTCTCGATGTATGGAGGCGGAACCAGGTCGGATCAATATAGCTTCCTATTTTGCCCATGGTCCAGCTATGATATGCGGTCAATGGGGGGTAATCCAAGCCCCACCACTCCAGATCATGGAAATACCATTGAGATATTGGTAACTGAGTTGTAATCTCCATCCAATGTCGTTGGGCCTCGTAGTCACCGTGCATAGGGGGGTTTTGGTAGCCTGGGATTGGAAATACGTTAACATGTCTCAACTTTAAACAATAATGCCAATAAGCATACCTGAGTAACCCCACAGCCCAGCTGCCCAGCGAAACATCCCCACGACCATGAGGATTATTGGAAGAACCATCCATTGCGAAACGCCCCCACGAGCTGGCCACAGAAAGGCAGCAAGCGGATATGCAGGTTTGAGAGCAGCAGAGGAGGTTGTGATGGGGCCAGAGGAGCCCTTGACTCGACCTGCACTATGCTTGATGACCTCACTGGCAAAGGAGACTTCGGTGCCGGCTTTCTTGCCCTTGCGCCGCGGTTTATGGGGCGAAGGTGAAGCCATTGCTGCTCAGCAAACAATTCTGGAAGTTCCACTGCGCATTGCTTGTTGGATATAAGCAAGCAATCGGCAAGAAATTGGCAATGAATAGGAGCAAGGAGAGTGCTGAATCGTGAACGTTCCCTTAAGCTCAAAGCTAGAGCACTGCAACAAATGTTTGCGGAATAATGTTTTGCCGAGATACGCGTCGCAATCGCATTTATTGGGGGTATTTGGCACTTCATCGATTTGCCATCATTCACTTTACCTTCACATGCGCCATGCTGCACAACCACTTCTTTCACTCCCTTTTCGCCATGAACTGCTTTGAATATTGACATTCACAGTAAGAAGATCGAACTATTTACTCTTCAGAGCCGCGATGTCGAAACCAACGATCACCCTCAAGATAGGTGGCGGCTCGGCGCCAGCCTTCAACCTCACTGGAAAGACTCCAACAAGTGCTGGTACTCCGGCTCCCAGTAGCGCAGCTCCGAAGATCAGATTGAGCATGGGCACTGGCTCTAAGCCTTCAACGCCCAGCGAGATAGTCAAACCCATACAAAAGACCAAAGCTGGGAGGGCACCCAAGCCATCCGCCAAAGCTGTCGCAAATAAGAACGGCAAGCGCATCAAGGATGAATCAGATGGCGAGGACGACTTCAGCCACAAAGCACAGCCGGTCATTGAACGAGCACCGAAGAAAATTAAACTGAGCCTGGGCGGTCCTAAAACACCGACTGTTATCAAAGCAAAGTTCAAGGGCAAGGCGCCAAAGAGACCGCTGGGTGAAGGCTATGATTCAGAAGCAAGCGACAGAGAGGCAGACCCTCTTATCGAGGAAGAGTTCGTTCTGCGCATGCTGCCAGGAGACGACTGCGAATATCTTCGGAAGGCAATACAGGAACGGACGATTGGACTTCCTAGGCATCAAGGTGGCGCAGATGTACAGATGAAGTTTCTACACGCAGATGGGCGCCGAGCTATTGTCACAGTCAAAGGGCATCAGTACGCTGCTACGCTTGTCGACTTGCCCTGTGTGGTTGAGGGTATGAAAAGTTGGGACAAGAGAGGATGGTGGAAGTCGGCAGATATCTGCCAGATGCTGTTGGTTTTCGCGCCAATACAAAAGGAGTCGGAAGCTGCAACTATCGATCTGCCCAAGATCGTTGATCCAGCGACTTTCCAATATCCGCATGGCCTAACGCCGCCGATGCACTTTGCGCGTAAACGTCGTTTCAGGAAGCGCATTAGTAGAACCGCCATCGAGGCTGTAGAGGATGCCGTGGAGAAACTGTTGGAGGCCGACTTGAAAGCTGAGAGTATCAGATATGAGTTGATCGAACCTGAAGTCCAGAGCCGGCAGGGAAGCCGAGCTTTCGGAAGCCCAGATGCCTATGGGGAAGATGAAGAATATTCCGAGGATGAAGATGCGGAAGGCGAAGTCGACGACGTCAATAATTACTTCACTCAAATCACTGCTACCCGCGAAGTAGTGGAGGATCATGATCTTGATGCCGATCTTGAGGCTGATTTAGAGGCTGCATTCGAAGCTGATCTCGATGTCGGAACACCAGTTTCAACCGCTATTGCGGAGACACCTCTCGCAACTCTCGCGAGCGGCACCCCGGATGCGACCGGAAACGTCCATGGAGAAAGTGAGGACGAGTCGTCGGATGTCAGCGTTGAGGATGACGAAGCAGATGGGGAATCCGAGGATGAAATCGATGAGGACGAGCGTGCTCGTTTGGCACAATTACAGGGCGCCAAAGAAGATATCGCCGAGATGGAGAAGCAGCTGGCAAATCTCCAAGCGGCATGGGAGCAGCAAGCGAATCCGATTTTGAAGAGTAGAATTAAGGGTAACATTGAGAAGGTCAAGGCCGAATTGCAGCTCAAGAAGTCTGCGATAGGCGAGGGTGACGAGGATTAGATTTTATTGCAGCACAAATAGCGTTATTCATTGGGAGCATGGAGCATGGCAAAGCGTATGACGGCATTTGACGGCTGAACTGGAGTTTCAAGTCATGGATGATCATGGGTATCATAGAAAGAAGCTTGCGAGAATGGAGAAATGTCTGGCATGCGAGCATTCTGTCTCATTCAATAGAGGGGCAGAAATGATTGCTCCACAAATAGAAGGTTAAAAACCACCCTAGCGTTCGCTGAATTACACAGCGCAGACTTTCTCTTCAGAATAATTCACAAATGAAAAAGAGTGCCGAGAGTTGAGCTTGCGATGTCTTAATATTCATGATGTGCGCACACCTGTGATCTGACGCTCTATGCTCTCCCCAGTAGTATACAATACAAATGTTCTTACAACCAAATTTATACTCGGTTTCAAGTCTGGAATTCCACACTCCCACATGGCTTGTCATATCCCCTATTTCATGCCCTTCAAGAAATTGGCCTCCTTGATCTTCGCTCTTCTCTCGCCGCGCATCGCCTTTTTCAGCTCCTGCCTCTTGGCCACCGCCTCCAATGCTCCCTCCACGCTTCCCTCCGTGTTCGACGGCAGATCGATTGTCTGTTGTTGGAGCGGAATCTTTGGGATGAGCGACTCGGTGTCTCCAGAAGCGATCAAACGCGCCTCAAGCTTGCGTTGCTTCTTGGCTACTAAACGACGGGTCTTCTTGGACTTGGCTGTGAGAAGGATATGTCAGCTTCGTGATGCCATGAGGGGTTATCTAAATCGCGCAAACTTCATATAGCACAACCGACAGTCAGAATACACATACAGAATTCATCTCCCTCAATCTCGTCGCCATCCTTGCCCTTCTTATCGGCATCTAGACATCTCCACAACCACTCCGGGTAGTCCTCCTCTGGCAGCGCAAGCGGATCGTCTTTGCCCTTGATATAGTTTATGCCCTTCAATGGCGTCCCTGCTGGTGCCGCGGATACCGGCAAGTTGGATTTTGCTTTTGGTTTGGGTGGAAGAGGTGTCGAGACTGTGAGTCCGGATGGAGTTGCGGCGACGGCGAGGGAGGCGTTGGTGGCGGAATTTGTGAGAGCGCGCAAGAATGTGGAAGGGCTGCGTAGAGGCAGAGCAGATGCCCTCTGGAGGCAGCGGCGACAGATCATGGTGAGCTTGTGGTTTGAACGCTGGCCAGAGGTGCGATTGTGAAGAGCTGTGGTCTCGGTGATGGAGAAGTTTATTCCGGCCGGCGAAAGGAGCCATTGGCGCAATATCAAAATAACATAACCACGAGCGGCAATGGGGTCTTTATTCTGTCTTGCAACGGGATGGGGAGTAAATAATCAAGAGCACTGCAGTAAGACCTCGAGAATTGATGTGATTTTTTTGTACAATTCGTACTATTTACAGCCGTCAATGATCCTCACATGGATCAATGCCGGTTCTAGAGCTCAACGCCCACGACGTCCCCCATATTGTGTATCATTTCCCTGCCCGCCGGTTTGCCATTGAAACGTGCCGCTTGTATGCACGCTTCAGTCATATCCCATGCCTCTCCTAACCTCGACCGAGTCGCTTATTTCTCCGGAATATAGTTCTGTTGCTGGAACAAGTAGCCGCGGATCTTGGCCTCCTTCAATAGCTCGAAATAGCGCTCTGTGAGAGTTATGTTAGCAATTGGAGTCCTTGATCATCTGCGACGTGCGCCAGCATAAAAAGCCAATGGCAATGGCTCGTTGATGCCATTGGAGTCAACGGAACAGCCAGTCGTGCATACCTCTTAAAGGTCCGCACTTCTCCAGATGGTTGACACCCTCGCGGTAGTAGCACTTCCCCATCTCCTCTCTGACCAGACGTGCCATCATACTCCTGACCCATTGCTCGCGGATGATTGCGTCTTGGGCCTGCTTCAATCGTCCTGTGTCGTCGTAGTCAACTCCATCGAAGGTCGGCGGCACGGTGGGCTTCTTGGCCAGGAAGGCGGCGGATTCAGGAGTGGGCGCCATTGTGTATGTTAGAATGAGATGATACTCCTCGGTCGAGTGGACGCTGTAATGCGACGAGGCTTGGAGTGCAGAGGGCGTCGGCGACGTGGATGATGAGCTTCCGCGTATGATCTCTGGCGATACCTTGAGCTTCCCGGAGTTCAGAGGTTCATACGGCGCTTGGCTCAATTGGGCATGGTGGAGGAACCTCACGACAAGTCCTCGCTTAAATTTTACTATCGGCGCTAAGAAATTTTATCAGAAGCTGCCAGCTGCCCGCCATGTTTTTTCTACTACAAATAACAGACCGTTGCACTTTTTCACCTCTTCATCCTTCTCCATCCTTCATCCACTTTTCTACCTCATCCTTTACCTTCACCAATACCAACATACACAATGGCCAAGTCCAAGGATACCAAGACCTCCAGCAAGGCAAAGGCCGAGGTCAATAAACTCTCAAAAGTCAAATCTGGATCCATCACTAAACCTTCCCAGGCCCCAGCTGTGAAGAGCAAGTCCGTCGCGAAGGCGGTTGCTGCTAAGGCCGCTCCTTCGAAGAAGTCGGAGAAGAAGTCCAAGAAGGCGCCAACCCCTGTCGAGTCCGAGTCTGAGGAGGAGGAGTCTGCCGCTAGCTCTGCATCCGAGTCTGAGTCCGAGTCCGAGGCTGAGGTCAAGAAGCCAGCTGCCAAGGCCGCCGACAAGAAAGAGGTAGCTACCTCTGATTCGTCGGAATCATCCTCTTCCAGTGAAAGCGAGGACGAATCTTCTGGATCAAGCTCTGACAGTGATAACAAGTCTGCTTCCGATGACAGCGATAGTGAGGAGGAGAGTGAGGAGGAGAAGGCCCCAGCCAAGGTTGTCAAGGCTAAGGCTGCTGTGAATGGCACTGGAAAGGCCGTCGCAAAGGCAACTGTAAGTTCGAATCGTCTTATCATGATGAATGTCTATGCTAACAGATGGATAGGAGGAGTCCGGTTCTGACTCCGACTCTTCTGAGAGCGAGTCCGAGGAGAAGAAGTCTGAGGCTGGATCTTCCGACTCCGATGACTCTGATGAGTCTGAGGAAGAGGAGAGCACCGAGGAGGCTGCTCCTTCCAAGAAGCGTAAGGCTGATGACGAGGAGGAGACCTCTGTCAAGAAGAACAAGACTGCTGCTGAGGACACCGGCTCCAAGAACCTGTTCGTTGGCAACCTCAGCTGGAACATTGATGACGAGTGGTTGTACCGCGAGTTTGAGGAGTTTGGTGAGATCACTGGCGCTCGTGTCATCTCTGACCGCGAGTCTGGCCGCTCCAAAGGTTTCGGATACGTCGAGTTTGCCAACTCTGCCGATGCCGCCGCCGCTCTCAAGGCCAAGAAGGGTGCATTGATCGATGGTCGTGAGGCCAATGTCGACTTCTCGACCCCACGTGACAACGCTGCGCCAAAGGAGCGTGCCAATGCCCGCGCCCAGACCTACGGTGACGCCAAGAACCCCGAGTCCGACACTCTTTTCGTCGGCAACATTTCTTTCGAGGCCAACGAGGATATGCTCGGCGAGGCTTTCGGCGCCTACGGCGAGGTTAAGAACGTCAGACTGCCAACTGATATGTGAGTTTTTCCGATCTACTACCCACAGCATTGTTGTGCTAATGATCCACCAGGGACTCCGGCAACCCTAAGGGCTTTGGATACGTCACCTTCGCTTCCGTCGAGGATGCCAAGAACGCGATGGAGAACATGATGGGTGCGGATGTTGGTGGACGTCCAGTGCGTCTCGACTATGCCACTCCTCGCCCAGAGCGTGACGCCGGTGGTGGACGTGGCGGTGGCCGTGGCCGTGGTGGCTTCGGTGATCGTGGTGGCCGTGGTGGTGGACGTGGTGGTGGACGCGGAGGCTTCGGTGATCGTGGCGGACGTGGAGGCGGTCGCGGTGGAGCCCGTGGCGGTCGTGGTGGCAGCACCAACCGTGGCGGCTTCGGCGACTTCGCTGGCAAGAAGCAGACGTTTTAAGTGCTGGATACTGGGTGGGATGATGCACACAATTGCCGCACATAGACTCTCTGTCCATGGACTGCGCTTGGCAGCCGTGGATGGACAGCTCTGAGATACTTGACGCGTTGGCTTGTGGTTCGTTGGCTCTGTGGGTTGTCGGCTCTTGACTATTACTCCCTCATGGGAGCTGTGGGCTTTGAGATCAAGCTTCCTCGGAAGTGACACCAGTGGCTTTTGACATGAGATATACGGCTGTTCCTGTTGGCTCTTGTGGGCACCTGACCAAAAGTGGGCTTTTTGAAAACTACGAAGTCGAGACGAACCTCCTTATGCCTCCGTGCTGGCGGCATCTTGGAGGGGATCGAGCTTCCCGTGGGCTTCTTGAGGGCGTTCCAAAAGTGACCTTGTGGGCGTTTGGGGGATTTTCGGTGCCTCTGGCTAGTTGGCCGTGGCGTTCTCTTGTTTCTCATCACTGTTAGTTCATACCATCCTCGCCGAACAAGTGCGGCTGTGCATCATTGCCTTTGCAAGTCTTCGTCGAGGTAAGTAATTTGGGGAGTTTATGTATGCACCGGAGACTACTGTATCAATGAATGAAATCTTTCAATAAATTAGTGCTGCTTGAGTTTTGATTGTGATCTGTTCTGTGATGTGTTCTATAATTATTGCCTAGACATGTACTCGACTACCAGCCTGATGGTGCTCGAAACGTGCCAGCGTGCCAGCTCTGACATGCGTTGCTGGTCGGTGTAGTCTGCTTGATGTATTCTTGTGGTTGATCTATTCTAGTGCTTTGAAGAGCAATATATTCAACATGCTCGTGATTGCTAGAAATTGCTCGCTGTCATCTGCACTCGCTCTGCTTGATTGCTCTACTTGATTGCTTGTCCCATGATTATTGCCAAGATATGTTTGTATGTAGGTACTCAACTTGATTGTGACGGAAGCATGCGTGGCTGTCACTCGTGATGGCAGGCACGCATTATTATATTATATTGTTACCTGGTGTATCTCTCTCTGCTTGACCTCCAGTGCTCTCTCTGGACTGCGATGGATAGTTTGTTTGTTGATTGTGCTCGAGCTCGTCCGGCGTGATACGGACTCGCTGTTGCATGCACGCATTGGCTCTTTGTGTGCTCTGCAGCCTCTGCTCTCGTCGACCTCGATCTCTTGTGCATTGGACACCAATGATATTCAACATGCTCGCTGTCATCTGCACTAGCTCTGATATGCATTGGCGCTTGCTCGGGCTGCTCTACTTAATCGTTCCCTATGATTATTGCTAAGACATGTATGTATGTATGTACTCAACTTGATTGTGACGGAAGCATGCATATTATATTGCTGCCTAGTGGTATATCATCTCTGCTTGATGGATTCTTCTGCTGACCTCTAGTACTCTCTCCGGACTGCGATAGAGATAGATAGTTTGTTGATTGTGCTCGAGCTTGTCCGCCATAATACGGACTCGCTCTGATATGCACTGATATGCATTGCTGGTCGGTGGTCGGTGTACTCTACATGATCTCCTGTGCTTCGAGCTTCGACGCCTCGTCGCTGTCACATGCATTGCTGCCCGGGCGGTCTGCTTGATGTGCAGAACAGCATTCCTGCGGTGTGCTCTGCTTGATGTCCAGTATTCTTGCGGTGTGCTCTGCTTGATGTATTATGTATTCTCAAGTTTTGAACGGTGAGGGGCATTCGTCTCGAGGACATTCATCTCAGTCGTTCCCGAGGACATGGTCGAAGTGTCGTTGGCAGCGGGTCCCCGTGCCTGAGCCTGTCTGTGGCTGATGACCGTCCGTGCCGCTCGATACGGTGGCTGGTCTGTCGGCTCCACTCGTCCACTTGCGTGCTCCACTCGCGTGCTCATCGTCGTCGTCCGTGACGCCTTGCGATTGGCGGCGGGGTTTGCTGGTCACGGTCGTGGGTCGTGGGTGGGGCGTGGAGTCGTGGATGGTACAGTAGTCTCCTTCGCCCCGGATATGCCATGGCTTGGTAGAGGGATCGGCATCGCCTCAGCAGCAGCGGCAGCATCACCCGCCCCTTTGTCCGCAGTGGTAGGTAGGGTACCGGTAGAGTATGTGTATGCATGGTCGTATGCAACAAGTGGGAGGGATAGTTGATCTAGATAGTTGCTAGAGTCCTGGCTCTCTGGCTCTCTGGCTCTCTAGGTCTCCGGTCTCTCTCGTCTCTGCTCTCTGCTCTCTGCTCTCTGCTCTCTGCTCTCTCTCTCATCTCGGGTCTCTGGGTCTCTGACTCTTCCAGCATCCTTCGGAAATCCTTCGATGCGGCCGCTCCCGTTTCGGTTTCGGCCCTAAGATAACAACGGCATTGGCATTGGCGTCATCGGCGAAGTGATCCACCTCCGGATATAGAGCGGAGGTAGGTACGTCCAGAATAAAATGAAACAGCCTTCTATCATCCGTATCCATGGGACACGGCACTCTAACAGCGCAGAGTTTTCGTCCTGCAAATTACCAAGATGAGAGATATACGACTTTAATTACTACTTTGATTACTGCTGTAATTAAATGAGATATATACTGTACAGACATACAGTAACGGAGACAGGTACGGATAAAATGCCCTCCTCTCACATGAAAAGGAAAGGCAAATTGTCTCGGCAAAAGCCCTCAGGCCCTCTTTTGACACACCCCGCCATGAGTCGCCAGGCACAGATTGCGGCCTAGCGCGGGTTGTCAGCGCTCAGAATCACGTTACAATTGTGGGCCATGTGGGCCCCGTGCGGAGCACTAGGCCGCAAGAGGAAGCAGGGCGGCCGAAAGGGCTCTAGCGTCGCGAGTCGGGTTGTCCCGGATTGAGCAGTGCCCAAATGTGTCTTCGCGGTCCGATGAACGCAAGCGCCACGGTGTCTCATCTGCGCGGTTTTTTTTTTTTTTGCCTTCCATCCTTCCCTTGGGTTTTTGGCTCTCTCCATGGTATATATGTACAAGGGAGGGTCGCCTCACCTGGATTCCAACTCACTTACACGTACATATACAGGACGAAGCACTCCACCACTCCACTCCTCTCAACCACAGCATCACCATACTGCATCACTGCAGCAATCACTCCACCACTCACTCCATCACTCCATCACTCCATCACTCTCTCTTCGCCTCTACATCGTAACATCTACATCTACACTGCACATATAGACCACTATACACATAGATCGGCCTTTATTCATTCCGACATCTGATCGATACAGTGATCGCCATAGAATAGACAAGAGAGAAGACAGAAGAGAAGAGAAGAGGGACGAGAGACGAGACATTCGCATTCATTACACACTGTCCTTCTAGAAGCCGGGGAATCTTTCATCTTTCTGGGATCTGGGTATCCTTGCATGCACCTCTGAGAAATCGTACGACTTTTTTCATTTTTGTTCTTTTTGACACGTGAGTCCTTCCATCTGTCTCCTTCCATCTGTCTCCTTCCTTCCTTCCTTCCAATGCACTGACGTCCACCCATCATGCTGACATCTATCCCCAGTTCATCCATCCATCCATCAACTCTCCACTCAACCCCACCAACCTCCACCATGTTATTCACCCGCGCCTTCTCCCTCACAAACTTCTTCATCGCCTCGTCGGCCCTCGCCTTCCAGGTCGGCGTCCTGTACCCCTGGCATCACGAGCTGGACGAGGAGTTCCAGCAGCTGAAGAAGGAGTACCGCGACCTGGTGCTCGAGCAGCGCGCCGAGCGCGACACGCGCCTCGCCGAGCTGGGCCAGATCAGGAAGGAGATCGAGAAGATTGCGAACGCGCGGAGGGGCTTCTGGTAGAGGTCTGTCTGCCGAGATAGAAGAGTTCGAAGAGGGGCTGGGGATGGGGTTGCTAATGGCACGGCATGAAGATATGATAGCGAGCATTTTCGGCGCAGGCACATAGACGTCTCTAGATAGACAAGACAATGGGTTTGGAGTTGGCATTGCCACCATCGACTGGTCGTCAATCGACAACGATACATACTGTAGAATACGTAGTATGAATCAATTTTTTTTGTTTCAAGACATGGATGTGGATGCTGGTTGTGATATAGACATGGTGTGTATCAGACGTATAAGAAGAAATCCTGATACAAGATCTAAAGCGAATATTTATATGCACGGGATGTTAACATAGAAGTAAAGGAAGTCTTAATACAAGACCTACAGCGAACATATATATACATACACACGCGCATGATGTTAACATAGACTAAAAGAAATCATATACAACACCCAAAGCAGACTTTCACACAGACTAAAAGAAATCCTAATACAACACCCAAAGCAGACTTTCACACAGACTAAAAGAAATCCTAATACAACACCCAAAGCAGACTTTCACATAGACGTAAAGGAAATCATATACAACACCCAAAGCAGACTTTCACATAGACCAAAGCAGACTCATCGTAAGAACACTCAAATGCAACCCCAAGGCCAACTCCAAGGCCCCTTGACCTGACTCCTGAGTGAGGACCTCCAGATATCCACACGCCACGCACATGCAGCCGACTGCCGCTGTCCGGAGCAGCTAAACATGCAGCATAGATTACATCTCCACCACCCGCTCGCACAGGACTCCACTACCTTCCGCTTCCTACTCGACCTTCCCATCTCAGCCGTGGAAAGCCCGGCCGTGGAAGAAGGGAGATGAGGAGTATACGGAGTACGACGACGACGACAGCACAATCATATGAGATAGGGAATATATATAGGTATATTTTCCCTCACTTCGACAAACAGCAGCCGTCAGCAAAAAAATAAAATGCAAAAATAAAATGCAAAAAATGGTGTTCTTGGTCAAGGTGGACCTTGACCCGCAGATGTGTTGCGGCTTCTGTGGATCGAACACAGTGCCTCCAGATATCGGAGCTGGAGTTAAATCTTCAGTCTGGCGCTCTCCCAAGTGAGCTAAAGCCGCTTGGTGATTATGTTTATGTGCGTTATATAAACATATATATATATATATGTCTATTATCGATATTTGGCTCTTTGTAGTAGTTTCTTCGGGGCTTTAGAAATTTGGAGGGGTAACACGTGACCCTCCGCGATTTTCCCACTGAATGACGTTTGCCGAAGTTCGGCCATTTTCCTTGGATTGGTTTGAACTTCAACCTCAGCTCTCACTCTCACCCACCCTGCAACCCAAGTAACCATCATAAGCAACCAGATCTGACTCCTGCCATAAGACATCTCCAACGACAATCACAGCTCATCAACCCCCACAACTGCGCAAAACGATCCCCAACCTCAAGCCCAGCTCAGCTGCGCATCCATCTACCCCGCCACAGCCACCACAAGACAACCTCACCCCCACCCCGCCATCGCGCCCAGCATGTCGCAAATCATCGAAATCACGACCGAAGAAGGCTTCCACAGCCACCTCTCCGCCCTCCCCCCGAGCACCCTCCTCATCCTCTCCTTCCACACCCCCTGGGCCGCGCCCTGCGCGCAGATGAACACCGTCCTGCGCACGCTCGCGGCCTCGTACCCGCCCACGACCCCCGCCGCCACGTCGTGGATCAGCGTCAACGCCGAGGACCTCCCCGACGTGTCGGACGCGTACGACGTCGCCGCCGTGCCGTTCCTGGTGCTCGCGCGCGCCGGCCGCGTCCTCGAGACCGTCTCCGGCAGCGACGCCACGCGCGTCCGCACCGCCATCGAGAAGCACGCCGCCGCGGGCGCGAAGCGCGAGGATGACGAGTTCGCCCTGCCGCCCAAGCAGCCCGTCACGCACCGCGACACCGCGGCGTCGGGCCCGGCCGCGGCCGCCGAGCCCGTCAAGACGGATGTCGTGGTGCCGGAGGCGGCGGGCGCGCCGGCGGGCGCGGGCTCGAAGGAGGAGCTGCATAAGCGGCTGAGCGAGCTGGTCAAGGCGGCGCCGGTGATGCTGTTTATGAAGGGGACGCCGTCGGCGCCGCAGTGTGGGTTCTCGCGGCAGCTGGTGGCGCTGCTGCGGGAGAACGGGGTGAGGTACGGGTTCTTCAATATCCTGGCCGATGACGAGGTTAGGCAGGGGCTCAAGGAGTTCGCGGACTGGCCGACGTTCCCGCAGCTGTGGGTTGGCGGGGAGCTGGTGGGCGGGTTGGATATTGTAGGTTGGCCCTGTGGGGATGTCGGCGGAGCAGGGGACGTGGGCTAATCAGTGAATAGGTCAAGGAGGAGATAGCGAATGATCCCGAGTTCTTGAAGGAGTACACGGTTAAGGCATAAACTGGCGATGAGGGAGGGGAAAGCTCGACGGGATTTCATGGCTAATTGCTTGAGCTTCGGGGTGTATGCATCATGGTTTTGCTGGTTGCCATTGGTTTCACGAAGCGAATAGATACCGTCCGTGTATGGATCCGTCGTATGACAAGCGTGCTTTCCCCACCATGGACTCGGTACCGATTCCTCTTCACGCGGATGCTTTAGCCTCCCAGGCATGCGAAAACATACTACACAGGTCTCGGAAGATGGGCGATATCTGCATGCGAGCTCAGGAGCGAAAGTCGCCGCGGCGCGACACAGTGAGACGGAGGCGATGCTTGGGGTCTCAACGCCAACGTGTGCTGCTGGTGCGGAGGTGACCGATTGAGGTGCAGGGTAGAGGAGAAATCGTCGGTGTGATTGTTGGCTGGACTTCTTTTGTCGAGGGTAATTCGGGTTTAACAGGGAATTACATTACTAAATCTGGCCAATCAAAACTCAAAGAGCAGTTGTAGACGTTCATCTTTAAATCAAGCCTCTTACCAATCCAATACCAGCCTCCCCGTCTCCTCAGTACTTATAATGCAGACGACAATGACACCGCGGAGAGGCACGGTGACACAATGAGATCAAGATCGACTCAGGCTAGCTTCCAGAAGAAAGGTATAGATAGACATTAACCCCATACATCCTGTCTATGGGAATATCAAAATCAAAACTCCGCCAGCAAATAGCCCGTCCAGACAGAGAAAGAAACAAACCCACTTCCATCATCACACCCATCCTGAAAACGCCTACCCTACCTCTCACAAACTACATCCGCAAACGCCCGCCTCAAGACCACTCCTCCAATCCCGCCGGCTCCTCCCCATTATCATAATCCCTCGTAGTATCCCTGGCGAACTTCGGCCTCTCGTCTCTTGCCGTCCCACTCTTCCCACTCTTATCGCCCTTCTCACTGATCGGCGACTCCATCAATTTCAGGCTATCCTTGCGCTGTGGTCTGCTCACCACCCCCGGGAAGATGCGAGGCGAACGGCCGGAAATATGGAGATCCTGCATGCCGGCGTCTATCGGCGACATCTTATCCATCGACATACTCGCCAGACGCGGAGATGTGGCGTATTGGCTGCTCCCGGAAGACATGTGAGGAGTGGACTTGGTATGCGGAAGTCGCGTGCTTCGTCTCCGGAAAGGCGAGTATTGGATGCCGTCCTGAGGAGCAGTGCTGCCAGAGGTGTTCATCTTCATAGATGAGGTAGGAGATCGAGGAGCTTGCTCATTTTCTTCCGGAATTCTATCTGTCATGACTTGACGAGCTGCTACTGCGGCTGGCGTTGTTACTGATGTGTAACGATCGATCCTATTATAATTAATAAAATGCACGCTAAATATCCTTGAGAAAACTTACATTGCCAATTCTTGCAGTAGCGTCTCATGTCTGAAGCCTTGACGAATATTCGGGACATTACTCTTGGCCATCGTGTTTCCTGCGACACCTGGTTTATGAAAGTTCTCACCAAGCCATCTTTGCTTCATGGTGAACTCGAATCCACTTTGTATGACGGAATTCTTCGCGAGCTCACACATGTCAACTGCGTTGAGTTTGTAGATCTGTGCTGCAACCGAGTATTCTTCAATGAGTGGTTCTTTTGTGAATGCAAATTGGAGTGGGTCATCTGTCGACAAAGACACATTCAGACCTCTCTTGAAGTACTGGAGGAAGGGATTCCGTTCATATGCCAGGAACAAGGCATTATTGCTCAAAGGAGACATAGCGACGCCAATTTGCTCGAGATAGAAGATGTATTGTAGTAAAGGCACTTTGCGAAGCAAAAGGCCATGACTGATACTATGGCAGCATAATACAGCTGCAGCCAAATGATCCGAATCTCCAGCTTCGCCGCAGTGCGGTCGCATTACAAACGTATTGAAGCCTCGTTGCTTACGCATGACGTTGAGAGAAGCCATGTTGGCGAAAAGATAATAGATCCAGTAGCTGTATGGTGGATTTTGCTTAGAGTCCCAGGCCTTTGGAACTGGGAACTTTCTGTAGAGTCTGCGTTCAACCTTGCTCTCATCGTCCACGCTGTCGAAGCCAATTACTCGCTGAAGGAAGACATGCAGTTTTGGGTGGCTCGACGGATCCTTCGTGACTTCGAATAGCGGCCTAAAAACATTGATGATGACTTGTTCAAAGTTGTCCATCAATCCGGACGCTTTGTAGACGTCAAACAGTCTCGGAATCTGTATAAGCCAACGCACATTGGGGGAGTAGAGTTTGTTGTCAACAACCCATGCAGCCAGCTTATCCCACTCATCAAGGCTTCGGCCATAGATACTAATACGCCACTCCGCCATTTGGTATTTGCTTGACTCGAGATCAGAAATGACCTCCTTCGTAATTTCTGCCAGATATCGACCATTGATGAAATTATCAGTCTTCAAAAAGATCGTTCGCAGACGGGACTCCCCAATAGGGTTGTATTTGAGGTTGAATTTATCAAATCTGTGGAAACTGTCTGTATGCGCATGCATATCCAGTGTATCAATACTCAAATCATAGGCTGTCAGATTGATGCTCTGAAACACTTCTTGCAAAGTGAGATGCTTTCCATCTCTGTACATGACCACTTCATTAGGGCATTTCTTCATTTTGCTCTTGATGAAGCGCAATAAATGCTTTTGATTCATACAAGCTGAATGATGAACGTGGGTGTCCACCTTTCTGACATTGTAGAAATCTCTGTGAGGCACACTTTTGCTGTCTGCCATCTCCTGATATTCATTCAGAAGCACATAGAGGTTGAATTTGCCTTCCAAATACTGTAATCGTCTGAAGGCGAAGCTCTTGCTTGGACCATCCGACGAGATGTCTAAAACTTGCTCCAAGTCCATATAGAACTCCCGTATAGTGGGGATATTAATGACAGGCGCTTCTAGTTCTCCAGCATCACCATGTTGATAGACCTGAAAAATTCCATTGTCATCCAGCCGATATGCCATCTCTCCAGCCTCTGGGAGGGGAAGCAAATCTTCCATATCAAAGTCTTCGCCAATATCCTGTCCTGGCTTGCGCTTCGGCTTCGGTGTATTTTGAGACAGGGTAGGCATAGGTGACTGACTTTGCTCGGATTTGGGAGGAAATACCATGCTAGTCGAGAGGCTGTTGCGTTTACTATCTCCAGTCGTACGTATCTTCTCTCCTTCCCAAACTGGCTCGGGATGAGGAGGATAGATATTCCAACTTGGGTCATCTTTCGGATTATCTTCTGGTCCTTGTAAGGATAACCGTATATACTTGTGGCGAAAGTCGAGCACCTTCTGGATGTTTGAGTAGATAGTGCCAAGCTCCGAGGTGATATGTGAATCTGTAGGGGCAAATCCTCCAGCGCCATTGCCAATACCAACGCCAGCTCCAGCACCCTGAAGGCCTTCTGGTTCTAAAGCTGATTGCTGTTCCATTGGCATTTTTATACCATCTCGTCCTCGGATGTCCTGTCGCTGAAACGTCGACCCACGGATGTCTTTAGGGCCAAAAATTGGCTCCTGCACAGTATTGTCTTCAGGTGATTTATCAGGATTCGCAAGGCCTGTGGGTTGGGATGGTCGGTATTTGTTAGGACTAGGGCAATGGATCAGATTTGAACAGTAACATAGTCTTGCATCTACTCACCTTTGTGCCATCGTGAGTCCGCTCTGGACTGAACGCAGACTCCCAATTCTCTGAATATCGGCATTATCATTGCTAGGCATAACCATGACGGGGCTTCCTGGAAGCGACTGCTGCGAAGCCCAACCACCATCTCCACCACGCTGAGCATCCATCTGACTTCTTTGATAGAAGAGCTTGGCGTCGGCAAAGCTTATTTGCTTTTCTGTCGCATAGTCGTAAAAGGTTGTCCTCCTCTGAATGTCTCTGGCCAGCGGCCCATCTTGCGGGTTATGGTCGCTTGGAGTCTGTCCGTCTCTGTCTGAGCCCAAAGCTGGCTCCGGGAGTATGTGATTTGTCTTGTCGCCGTCTCTCCGTGTATCTGCCGAGCTTATCTCCTGGTCTTCTTCGCCGTCGTAGTGGTAATGGTCTTCGTCGTCAGAACTGGCATCGCCGTACGAAGATTGAGCTGGTTCGAATCCCGGTGAATTTGGTCCTGATGGATGACCATCCCGAAATACAGAGCCTAAGAGCAATTAGTTCAGGTTTCTGCGAGAGAAATGCGAACATTGACGGATGCAAGGATATTTAAGAAGTATGAAGCTGTGCGTACCTGACATTGTCTGTGGAAGCTGCTACGTATGACCTTTTGAGGCTACTGAAGTATTGTCAATTGAGCTTCCTGCATCCAAGTGAAACGTGGAACAGACGCCGTCCAATATGCAACTATGGTGCGTGAAAGGGTTGATGGCAGAGAATAGGTACTGAGCAAACACGGAGTTTATGAGTCGAAGAGGTCCTGGAGAGAGGCGAGGCTGGCAATCTGCATCATTGTGCCGTTGTACCTTTCTTGTACCTTGTACCTTGTACTTGTATGTACGGAGTACCATTGCAACTGGCGCACCTGCCACAACTGGCGTTCTTGGCAAGGCTGTGCAGTACTGTGATTGTGGTCACTTTAGCCTTACATAATTGGCTCAGCCTTGTGGTTTCTGTGCCTGGTACCGACGGAGTACTCCCTTCCTTGACAACACTGCTGCTCTATCCCTACTGTAGCACCGCGTACTACATATATTATGCACTGCAATAGCACAGCAAGAGCACAATAATAAAGCTAATAAAGCATTATAGGCGATATCGGATATCCGATCATTATAGTCATTTACTAATACCTGGAAATTCTATCTCTCTGTCTAAACCCAACAGAGACTGTATACCGAGTACACCCACAGATCTACCCAACTTTGCCATTGATGTTGGCGCTGGCGATTGCTGCCCTATGCCTCCCTCGTGGTCCTTTGTCTAACGAATACATCCCTCCTGCGCTGAAGACAATCGTGGCCCCAATAAGCGTCCCAGCGGACAAAGTATGGCCAAACAACCAAATGCTTAACAGCAAACTCACCAGCTTCCGGACGTTGAGAACGATGGTCACCGTCAAGGCGGACGACGTCGAGGCTAGCAGATTGACGCCTCGAATGCAAGCATACTGTGTCAAGACGTTGATGACCAGGTATGCGAGCTGGCTCGGGATATAGATGCCTGCAATACCACTCTTGAGACCATCTGGAAGTCCTTCCAGGGCAGCTGATTGAGTCCATGGCAGACTCAATGGCTCCGAAGCGGCTAAACGTAGAAACTGCCTCGTCATGGATGGGACGAATGGGAGGAAGAGTGGTAGCGAGATGAAGTGCGAGTAGAAGAGGTTCTCCTTCCATTGGGGGCCATACTCGCGATACGTTTCTTCCGTGTAGAGCCCCATGATGGCTGACAGGACCTGGGCAACGAAGAGAATGATGAGGCCAATGCTAAATGGTGGCAGTCCTTGCTTTGTATCTGTCGTCTTCTCCTGCAGGGCGTCAGTAATGGCTGTATACATAGGCTCGGCCAATCATACCTTCGACTGGACGTCTGACCATGCAGCGATTATGACTCCGACAGTGAGAAGCAATACAGAGATGATTTGTATGCGGGAGAACCGCTTCCCAAACATATATCCTATAGCAATGGTGGTTATGCTGCCTCCAGAGCGCAGTATAATATGTATCGGCACGGAAATATTGTAGCTGAAGGCGTGGTTGTTCAGCACATTGATCGTGAAGAAGAGCGCAATGTTTACGAGCCAGCGCTTTATTGGAACACGATTCGGTTTGAGGAAGAGCGGCGGGCGTTTGATGTCAAAATGGGAGGCATAGCCGATAGATGCGATGAATAGAAATTGTAGGAAGGTGAGCAAAGTGCCTATGGATGTTAGATATGTATCATTGATTGCCTGAATCTGAACATACCGCTATCGGGATTGGGTCTGTTATGATTAGCTTAAGATGCAATTGCGCGCCAGATCTCACTTACTTGATAATTGCTTCGAGCGCAAAGACCTGAGGTGTTCCATGAGCTCTTGCATCCAGATTTCCAACCCTTCATAGTTCCAACTCACATTCGAACAGCAACCCCCGAATATCAGCCCCAGCATCACTCCGATCGCAAGCCATTGTGGTATAGTCTCGATGAATATCCTTCCAATCAAAGCCATTATTTTCGAAGAAGTCGGCCTCTCATTGTCTATCCCATACATCTCAGCCTTTTCGAGAGAAGGGGCGGCGTTGATCTCCTTCGGGCGCAATGCGCTCCCATCCACCGTCGAAGATTGAAGCTCTCGCAAAGTCGCGCGTCGCCGTGACGTGACCTGGCCGGGCATAGAGCTTGAAGAAGCGCTACCACTGTCAGTTCTTGGTCTTCTGGCCATCGTGTCTAATCCACCACAGCAGCGAAGAATTCCTGACAGCACAACAAGGGGCCTCGCTTGCGCTTTGGGATCTGCGCGCCCTTACTCCGCCGCCGACGCTACTCACTATGGAGCAAACAAGAAGGGAGGAGAGAGAAATGGAGAGAGACAGAAAGGGAGAGACACAGAGCAAAGCGAGCACGACAGGAGGGGCCTGTCTCACCTGGTTTGACAAGACAAGAGCCGACGGCTGGCGCGCAGTTTTAAGGGCTTAAGGAATAAGGGCTTCAGATACTGACAGACAGCGAAGTGGAGTCACGAGCCGCGTCTGAAGATCTCATGTTCGTTTTCCTTGTCAATAATAGGAAACAGGAGTTTCGGATTGGCCGGAACAATGCAGCAATGGACTCTGTGAAGTGGATTGCCCCTCAGCCCTGCCACCTGTTCTCTTAATAATTTAATCGATTAGCTGTCATCAACCCGGCATAGGTGCAGTTTAAGTAAGCTATTCCGGTGCCTGGCGGCGGGCAAAGGCGCAGGCGCCGGGGAAAAGCCCCTACCACCTTCGGATAATTTACCAGACATGAAATTAAAGCGTCTCTAAAAATAATAATAATAATAATGTCACCGATACCCTTACCTCTGCTAACTTGGCAGAAATTCAGATACAGTAGTATTCATTCATCACGTGAACCCACTTTGTTTCTGCTTTAATGTATAATAGGTATCACAGTTCCATCCCAGCAAGGCTTTATTCGTTGTATCTTTCTGCATTCTCTGACTATCTAATGAATCGATCGCGTAGAGATCGGACTTGTGAGCCTTGTGCCATAACGACCTTACTGCTCCTCCCTCCCGCCGATAGAGTCGCCAGAAAATCAATTACCCCTATTTGCTCGCAGAGTGGTCGTTATTGATGGATCATTCACCAGCAGCAATCACCCATCCGCACCATGAGAGTTCACTCTATCATACCCTCATGCGCTCATCTACCATCACCATATTGCGTCCGCAGGTTCAAAATTGAACCTTAATAGATATGAAGGTTGGGGAATCTTCTGATAGCCTCACAAATCAAACGCCTACGCGACCTAGCCAGGAGGTCTTTCTTCTTATCATGCAATCTACAATGCTGAGAACACGAAAAGCTGTGAGAATATGTTAGTCCAAGTCGTTGTAGTAAGGAAAGAGACAGGACTTACGTTATTTGTCGCTGCAATGGCAATGCTGTCCTCAAATGGATGCCAGCTCATATGCAGAATCTTCTTGTTGAAGTCAATTTGGTCTGCATCTGTCTCCTTTCTCATTCGTTGGCCTGCACCACTTGCACCCGCAGCTGGGCTGCCGGCTCTTGACCCACCCTTCTTCCCATTTGCACCAGTTGGGCTTGTTGATGAATTGATTGGAGTTGGTACACCAACCTTCTTCGCCTTGAAGGCCGACTTATCAGCTTGTAGAACAACTTCGACCTCCTTGTCCGGATCTGATGGATAGATCATGAAGTTATTGTTGTAGCTGCCAGTCATTACATTCTTGGCGTCTCCCGAGAAAACGACCTCGAACTTGTCAAAAATGCTATCATTCTCGTATGTGTCGCAAAGTCTCGGTCGCAGATGTTCATGAATGGGAATGGTTTTGATCGGTTGACGCTCCATGTTGACGTCCCAAATCTTCACAGTTAGATAGTCTCGAGAAAGGATATATCGCCCGTCGTACGAAAATCGGACGTCAGAGATAGAGGAGATGATCTCGGAGAAGAAAGAGCGAGCAGAAGGATCTTCCTCCTGTTCAAATTCTAATGAATAAAATTAGCAAAGTCTCCAATGTCAGAATATACTCCTTACGCTTAGCATGTTGGTCGCAGAGGGCACTCTCGCGCATATCTGCCAATTTGATTGTGCCCTTAGAGCTTGCATACATGAACCAATTGCAACTAACAGGATGAAACTCTGCCGCAGTAATGACTTCTGTGAGTTCCTCCATGTTTGCAGGCTTGATATCAACGATGTTAAAGCTCTGATCTTGGATGTTGAGATTCCATAAGTTTATGCGCAGATCATCGCTGCTAATGAATGTTTCCCCATCACTATTCACTGAGATACTGTTGATATGGTATGCATGCGCATTGGCGTAGGTTCGGCGTGGTACTGCGGCAACAACGGTGTCATGGTGTGTAAGTCGAGGCAGCTTGAGATCGTGTGTACTGGTGAAGTGGACATTGCTGCGAGATCGAGGAGCACCGCCTCCACCGGCAATAGTACCCGGAGTTAAGTCGTGCGAGAGATTGTTCTCTGCGACAACTTTCAGGGACTTCTCAAACACCTTCCACAGCTTAATAGTCTTATCGTTGGTAGAAAGAAGATAATGAGAGGCATTTTGACGCTTGCACCACTTGATCTTATTGATCTTTTCTTCGATTTCCAGGGACTTCAGGTAGTCGAATTCTGGTTCGTGTGATTGAAATTCGGTATGAAACTTGTATTCGCAAGTTTTTTTCTGAAGGAGTCAGTACGTGGCAAAACCCTGTGCTACTTAAGCAAGGCGCAGGCCTGACATACTGTCTCGTTCCTCTCGAACAGAACTACTCTGCCTCCCTTGTCTCCAGTTGCAAGATAGTTTCCGGTGTGATCGAACTCGACTGTCGAAATGATATCGGCTGCGCAAGATGGTTATTAGTCTCATGTCTTGCGAAGCCCAGGTGTACCGCAGCTTGATACTAGCAATATCTGACATGGCATTCATCTGCAAGCGGCAACAGATAAAGTGTACTGACCTTCTGTGATATCCTCTACATCTCCCTTATCTCCGAAGCATCTATTCCCATCCGTTAGCCACAATCCATATCTGAAGGAGTAGTCATAGCAGCCATAGGCTTTCAGCTCCATCCTGGAGGAGATACTGACTGTGTGAACTTCCACGTTGGAGAGTTCCCTTCTGCTTCTACCATATTTCCAGGCCGTCGTTGCTCCGAATCGCTCTGCTCAGAATTGCGTGTTGTGTTGATGATCGCCGCAGATGGAACAGCTCGAGTTGAGGCGAATATCAAAGGTGTTGTCAGATGCTATTGTGAGTTAGTGAATCGTAGATACAGTAGTGGAGAGCAGGCGCGTATAGGTAGTGCCCTGCTCTTTGAGGGGCAAAGAGGCAAGGGTAGGTAGGGCAGGCAGGCAAAGGTCCCGGGACGCCCCCAGAGCGAGAGAGACAGAGTCGCAGAGCGGCAAAAGAACTCACCGAAGCTGTAGATGGTTGCTCTGCACGGTGCTATCAGTGTGCTGGAGACGGTAGTCGAGCGCGTCAAGATGTAGTGGATATAGTTGAGGCTGTGGTTGTGGGGTTCTGGGAGTTCTGGGCTGGGATGTCGTAGAGTATTGGCGAGTGACGAGAGGTCTGGCGGCAGTCAGCTTCGCGCCAAAATACGTAGGTGTTGAGGTCCAGTAGTAGCGGCAATACAAAGGCGGGCAAACTGGAAACTCACACAATGCGAATTTATTTTACTTCGGATGCTTCACAGCGATATTATATTATATTATATCGTTATTGTTATAGCTAGGACAACAAGCTCTTGGGTTGTTTTATTACATTTCACTTGAGCTGTCAAGATTTGCGATATCTTTTCAAGTCTTTTCAAGTCTGAGATGTTCCAGATCGCCTGTCTATTTGTTGGAAGCCGCCACCACATACTCAAGCCACTTGTACAATACAACACATATAAAGGAACAGAAAACTCTCATTATTCATTCGACCCGTCTCATATTAATAATTTGAGCTTAGGTACATGATCTATCATTCATGCTCTAATTTCAGCTAAGCTTCTTCTCCCAAATCTCATTCCCTTCACCTCGTTTGCATGCTCTCCTTTGTCACAACGTTGGTTGCAGCTCTATCACGTGCGCGTAGTGGGGCTTCGATAAGCGCCCGGCTCCCTCTGTGGAGTACATATTCCGATGCATCTTCGAGCTGGAGCATTATTATTCTTGATGCCTCTCGCCTTCAATCGAGCTCCTGGATGACCTTCTGGACGGCATCATGAGCGATGGAAAGGGCAAGGGACGCGCAAAGGCGCCAGATGAGATGGAAGAGTCGGCAACAATAACTCCAGGCGCATCAACGACTTCCAATTCGAATTCTATCCTCGACAGGGTCGCAGCTTCGGCCAGCGGGCTTGCCCGGAGCGCATTTGGGGCGCCGAGTAGCAGTGAACTCGACGACCATGCGGCGGCAACTTTAGCCAGCTCTGGCAAGGGACAATCATCGCGAAGAGATGGAAGTTCGGCGTGGGCGGAAAGCTCTCGAGTGTCACAACAAACTACCTCGATGGGTGGGAGCCAACAGCCAGGAACGAGCAGTTTCAGAAGCCCCCAGCACGATCAGCATGTCGCCTCAGCCGAAGCTGAATTCTCATCATTTCTCGATGGCATAGACTCCTTTACACCATCTGTCGAAGCGGATTCGCAGGCGGCGCTGAACAGCGGATATGCTGAATCTTCCAGTTGGATCAACAGGCCCAGTACCGCCCCATCTCATACTTCTGAAGCTCCTGGCTTTCGAACAGTGATGGAGCAAGAAGCCCATGATGGGGACGAAGTGTTGGGTATCCTATCTGATATGAATCCGACGGCGGTTGATTATTACTCTCCTCAAAACATCGAAGATGAAATAGAGGAATGCAGATTGACCGAGGAGCAAGTCGCCCTGCTGCAAACTTTGACGAAAGAGCTGTTTCCTCCAGCGGAGGCACATGCACCTGTCGCTGTTTCCAATCCACTCAATCTCCACCCTGAAGTATTCCGATCAGAAGATACAAGCATTTGGCTACCAGATGAATATGCCCAGGATTCTTATTCCTATTTCGGCCAGGTTGCTTCTCCGGAGGAAGCAAGTCAACTATGGCTTGCTCAGTGGGAAGGGGTCTTGACTCGTTATGCGGATGAAGTATGGGGTGGACTATTGCCTCTTGTGAAAGAAGCACGCGAAGAAATTGAGGCAATAAAGGAGGCGCCTGAAGATCGTCGACCAAAGGCTCTTAGAAGACTCGGTCTTGTACTTGCTCATTTTAAGACATAGTCTAAAATACGGGAAAGGCGCCGTAACCTCTTCTTGCAGCAAGGTAATAAATATTTGCTTGGCCATTGTTCCCCAGTCAACGCCCGATTTTCTCTACCCTCTCGAAATGTTTCTCATGGTAAATTAAATACTGCTTCAAAAAGGCTGATGTCTATTTTGTCAGGCTGTCTCAAGGTGAGAAGGAACGCTGATACCCTGAGACCCTGAATACCTCATACTCAGTATGAGCTGTGGTGTGATTGGTTCGCTCAAAGCCCACTCGTGTATGTACTTCTTGTACATACATATGACGTCGATTGCATGAAGCTCCTCGTGGATGACCTCGTCTCGATTTAAAGTTCAAGGACAGACCACAACGGTAGGTAGTGTATTAATTCCAGTTGCACTAGAGCTAGTCTTCATATCATACATTATTTCTTCTCTGCTCTTCACATCTCGATCAACTATCTGCGTAACACCATACTCTCACTGTTCACTGCTCCTCTCTGCTTCAACCACAACCATGTCCGACGCCGCTTCAACCGAGCAGCAAGCCCTCCACCTCAAAGAGATGGCTGGCACTTTAAATAATGCCCGAGACGCGTTAGTCCCTCGCAATGCCATATTTCCCTGCAGCTTTAAGTCGTTCCTTAGTTTAAGAGCCGCCGGAGTCATCCCAGACGTCCTCGACGACTTCAGGCCGACCTGCCGTCTGCAAGTCCTCTACCCGGAAAACCACAAAGAAGTCCTCATGGGTAACCATTTCAACGTAACTGATGCGCAACACGCGCCTGTCGTCACGGTGACGTGTCCGGGGGTCAGCGAGGCTGATCTGGACCAATATACAATCGTGTTGACGGACCCGGATGCGCCGTCAAGGGACGACCCGAAATGGTCTGAGTTCTGCCATTGGATTGGAAAGATGCCTCCAAGCGGAGTATTGCAGGCAGAGCTGCCCAAGGAGGCTTTGGAGAAACATAAAGCCTTAGCTGTTGAGAAGAAAGTGTCCAATGAGGCGGTTGAATGTAAGTGGTTATCGCTTGCCAATCCATGTGCCATGTTTTTGCTATTGCGCGTTAATGTCTCGGTCTATGTAAATCAGAGCATCTGACTGTAATCGTCCAGATATGGGACCAGCACCGCCAAAGGGTACTGGACCACATCGCTATGTATTCGTCCTCTTGCATGGAGACCCCTCGAAGATAACCCCTCCGCCGGAGAGGAAAAACTGGGGTACTGGCAAGGCGCGTCATGGAGTGAAGCAGTGGGCTGCCAAGGAAGGTTTGGACGTGGTGGGCGCCAATTTCTTCTATGCCGAGAATAAGGGCAGTAAATAAATGATCATGACAATGACAATGTTATTCTCATTTCTGAGGTCTGAATATGTCATAGTTTCTCTTTGTTTTATGATTTTTTGGTTTAACTTTAATGACCTCTGCGTTATTAATTAAGAGAACTTTCGGATTGGTCACATTATCACCTTAAAGTAGAAGCATTTTTTATGTATCTTTTATCTATCACTCAGAATGAAGTTGTTTCAGTATCTCTCTGCTCCTGTCACTTCTGTCCTCGCTCACAGGCCAGCTTCAAAGCGCTTACTGCAGCTTCAATTCCATTCAACTCACCATGCTGAACATCTCCTTCCATCCAACGGTCGATCCTCGCGAGCCAAAAGTCTCTTATGGCCTCCGGCATGCAGGCTCCATTTTTTTTTCGAATTGCTCTGACGCTGAAGTTCTTCAGCCGCGAAACGGAAGCCAATACGGATGCCATTGTGGGCATCGGTGAATGAGGAAACTGGACGAAATGATAAAGTCCTTGGAACAATGTGCGGTTGGTTATCATCGTCCTGTCGGATAGGAAGTGATGCGGCTAAGGTGAAGCTTGTTGGTGCAAGTACGTCCACATCACAGTGGAATTTTGATGGTACAGTGGACGTCTAAAATCGCGTGAAGTTTATAACACTCCTGGGTATTGTTGGTTTTCGTTTCTTCGTGGGTATCTCTTTGCTAATCGTCATATATCTTTAAATGAGAATGAGAAGACTGTTTAATCTCAGTTTCTCGTCATTGTGTTGCCGCATGCTGTCCGGAAATACTGTCTTGTTTGGTGATCATCGCCTCGAACTCTCCAAACGAGGTAATCTTTGGGGTCGGCTTGTCCCAGCTATATCTCTGAATCTCATCCGCGAACAGGATCACGAAAATGCCTAAATCTCTCGCCGGCTCGATATGTCGCTTCTTACTGTATCCAACATACAGCATATCGCCAGCCTGGATCTGCAAGAAATCCAGTACATTACGAAAAATGTTCTTGTTCCTGAGATGGCTGAATGCGCTGCTGGTGCCAAGATAGTCGATATAATCGATGATTCCTAACATCTCCAGCGTCCGCTCCTGCACCTCTTGATCTCCATCAGTGATCACCGCAACCATCTTTCCCATCCTCTTCAGCGTCTGGACCAGACTCTGTGCACCTGAACGAGGCTTCATGTGCTCCGCCAGCCCATTGTTGAAAAGTTCCGAAATCTTCTCGATCAGCTCAGTCGTCGGCTTCACCTTCAGCTTATTTAACAGCTTGATATATCGGTGGTGCTCGCATTCGTAGCTAATGCGCCCATCTGGAAAGGTGCCATTGCCGTCGCCGGAGCCGACCAAAATGCGGGACGAGGTGATGGGGACTTCGAGGTTGTATGTCTTTTCGAGGTAACGGAGGACGGTGCAAGCGGCCAGAGTGGCGGCATGGAGATAGTCGTGCAGCACAGAGTCAAGGTCGAATGCGATCCACGGGGCAGCTTGGACGGCGAGTCTAATTTCACGGTGCGCGGCGGGAGGTTGAGGGTAGTACTCGCTGCTCTGCCGGCGGAATGGAGACGGGCGCGGGGTGCGGCGGTCGTTGTTGTGAATGGTATCGTGCAGGACGCGCATGTTGTAAACTCGGTTCTCTTCATGGCCGACTGCGGGGCTGTTTTGAACATGATGTCCGTCTGATGTCGTAGATCTATTTTCAACGACAGATTCGTTGTGAATGGAACGATGGGGAGGATCTTCGATTGGAGTATATCTGGCTGGATAACCAAAGGGATTTGCCATGAACAGAGGATTGAAGGCTACGAGGATCTCTTTGGGCTTCCAAACTTCCTCTGGCGTTTGAGCCTTGACCTTTGCATCCTTTGCATCCATGCCTGCGTTGAGATTGGTCGTGATTTGGCTTGCTTTGATTTGAGCCATGATGCATAGATAGAAAACGCTTTGCTAAAAGTTGCTTTTAAGAACAGATCGAAGATCGAAAAACACGTTGTAAGTTTATGAGATATGCAAACCTATTCTGAACGCAAATGCTGAGATTTGAGATACTGTATTGTGATCTCCTCTGGTCCATGTGATAATGATGACGCGCGTGGTGACATGGAAATGACATAAAATAGGAGCGGGCACTAGATTTAGCTTATTCACATAGACTGGGGAAGCCAAACGGATAAGAATAGAATTCGCTTTTCGTAAATCGAAATAGTTTACTATATTAGGAAAATGGGTAACATTATTTCGACGTTGGTTTCGATGGGATTTTGAACTTTCACCTGCATATTTTCCAATTTTCTTACTTGACCCTGATCACTCAGCTGTAAGACACGATCTTCGTCATTGTCCATCACATACAAATCATTCTGTCAGTACCAAAACCTATCCATCATACAGAATAATCTCGTACCAATCTGAAGTATGTTTACTCAGTCCTACACAACCGAAACATGAGAACTTCCAAGCTGGAGCCATATGAGAATGTTGATGCCTGAATATATAGGCTGTAACTTCCCCACCACTAACGCGATTCTCGACCACAGCATCGTCACCGCATCACAGCTCCCCCACTCTCACAGCAAGGTTCATTTCCCTCAAAATGCTGTTCTTCAGGTGAGTTCAGCAAACTACTTTGCGTTATGTCTCAAGGCTGCATGAATTGGACCTGAAGCTAACATGCAGATAGTTTCTTCAAAACCCTCGTCGACCATGAGGTAACTGTCGAGCTCAAGAACGACATCCAGATCCGGGGCACGTTGAAGTCGGTGGATCAATATCTTAATATCAAGTTAGACGACATCAGCGTCGTGGAGGAGATCAAATACCCGCATCTTGTGAGCATGGACTTTCCGTTCTCGCATCCATTGCGTTGTTGGGATGGCCGTTGGAGCTGGTCTTGGGCATCTTGAAACACCGCGCGCGAAGACCCTATACGGGCGATACGTTGTGGAACTCTGGACCCATGCTGACTCGATACGTGGATAGTCGTCAGTAAAGAATGTTTTCATCAGAGGAAGCGTGGTCAGATACGTGCATCTGCCGGGTTCCGTCGTTGACACACAGCTGCTAGAGGATGCCACCAGGAGAGGTATGCAAAATCAGTTCTAATGTACGGCTATTCAGGGCTAACGGATCTCGCAATTCAGAAGCTGCTCAGCAAGCATCGAAAGCGAAGGCAATCTAAATGGCGTATGGGGATCGATATGGGAGAAGAAACGAGAGCGGCAGGACGATATTTTGGATCATCCGTTGAGATGAATATCGAGGCTTGAGGACTAGGAAGGTTCAATGACTGGACAGGACAGGTCAGGACTGCGAAGGTGAAAAGAAGCGCTGTGGCCATTAGCATAGGTTATGGAGTTAGGCGTAGCTGGCTTGGATGCCAGGTGTCGTCTGGAATCATCAAAGAGAGATACCCAGTGATTCGTGGCTTAGAGTATTCATTAAAGTTCTGGGATCTCCATTTCACCGCCAAACCTCACACTTTAATCACTTTTCATCAGCGGATTCGTTGGTGATATTGATGTGTCTGCATGTACGTATTAGCGATTGAGGTTAAGTGATCACGGGACTACGCGTAACGCGAAATCCCTCAAAGGCACCCAATTCGGACTTCAGGCAAGCCTCACCTCTATACCGATAATCTCATGGCTCATGGCGACTCTCGCCGCCAACAGCTATGTTTCGCAAAGCACGAGATAGGTCTAGTGATGATTCTCATGTAAAGCCATCAATTGGACGACCTCCAACCCCGCCAAATGGGGCACAATACACTATGACTCTGCAGTCGACGGCCACCATGGCTACTCGCACATCCTCCACGAAACCCCTGGCTCCTCGATCAAACACGAAAGCAAACGTGCCGAGTCTTAGTCGTCCAGGGGTGAAGAAGGCCTTTAGCCAAAAGACACCGAGTAAACCGAACAGTAGTATACTCAACTTCTTCAAGAAAGTCGAATTACCCGACGATGGAGGTCTATTCCTCTCTGAGGGCAGACATGATCCTCCTAAGGCGAAGAACAGCTTCACTATGCGAGAACCTGGCCGGGATATACTCAACGTCGGCATTGACGATGATGATCTTTATAGCGCAACAGATGGGACAGAGAGATACAACGAATCGGGTTATTCAGTGAAGAGAAGAAAGATGAGCGGCGACTCCACAAGTGAACGATTTAAGAACACGGACGGCAGCGTTAGCAGCGGTCGTGTACAGCCAGAGGCTGACACAGTCAAGTTCGTCGCAGCACAGGAAGCCTGCACCCCTCCACCACCGGACACAGCGACTTCTACCAAATCTCAACCACGACGAATAGGTGCATTTATTGACGATAGCGAATCAGAAGCTGAGGAGAGTCTTCAAGGTTTTAGGAAGTCGAATCAAACAGTCCAAGACACAGCAGTAGAGGCCGAGAAGATCGACCTCGAGGAGTCCATGGCTGGCCCTTCATCAAATATGAATGAAGGGATGGAGACAAAACTGCTCGAACAAGATCAAACCCATAAGAACATCCCTGTCGTCTCTGCTGGTGATATTTCATCGCCAGCAGATGATGTTAATCCACCCTCCTTGAAGCGAGAAGAAACGAGCTACGGCGATTATGGTGCGTTTCGTGATTTGGAGGAGTACCCGGATATTGAAGACGAGTTTGCTGATGGCGAGGAGTTCATGGAGAGGAAGTGGATGGAAGAGCAGGAAAGTTTCGAAAGCTTAAATGTCGGCATCGAAAGGAAGGATTGTCCGGGTGATGTTTTCGAGAGTGGCCCGCATGAGCATACGCCCGAGGAGTCCATTGTTGCCAGTTGTCCAATATGCGAATCAGATCTTGTAGGTATCAGTCCGGACGAAGCCACGAGGCATGTCAATGTTTGTCTAGATGGCGGTCCGATACTCGTACACTCTTCTATGAAAGTTGAGCGGAGAGATGCGACATTGATGTCTACGAATGGAAGTAATCGCTTCTTACGAGCAGCTATTGCAAGGCCGGGGCAAAAGAATCCATTTCAACTTGATAATCCTGATGGATCAACTTCGTCTGCTTTCTCCAAGCTCATGTCCTCCAATGCGGAAGATTCTGCATGGGCTGATGCAGCTGCAGCTGATACTGCGGCAAGAGGAAAGGCGGCGTATCAACGAACTTGTCCATTCTACAAGATCATGCCTGGTTTCTACATCACCGTCGATGCGTTTCGCTATGGTTCAATTCAAGGCTGCAACGCATACTTTCTCAGCCATTTCCATAGTGATCACTACATCGGTCTAACGTCCAAGTGGTGTCATGGACCAATATATTGCAGCAAAGTCACAGCGAATCTAGTTAAACAGCAACTACGAGTGGATCCCAAGTGGGTTGTTGCTCTAGACTTTGAGCAGAAAATTGAAGTGCCTGGCACAGAAGGTGTCAGTGTTACAATGATTCCAGCAAACCACTGTCCTGGAAGCTCTCTGTATCTTTTCGAGAAGGTTGTTGGGAGAGGTCCCAATCCAAAGGTTCAGAGAGTCTTGCACTGTGGAGATTTCCGAGCTTGTCCCGCACATGTTCAACACCCTCAACTGATGCCGGATATTGTCGACTCCGTTACAGGAAAGACGAAGCAGCAGAAGATCGATGTATGCTATCTCGACACGACCTACCTCAATCCACGATATGCCTTCCCGTCGCAAGGCGACGTGATTCAGTCCTGCGCGGACATGTGCGTCAGTCTCTCAAAGGAGAAGGCAGAAGAATCAGATGCGTGGGAGTGTGTGAAGAAAGAGCGAGCTGGGGCAGGCATGGTGAAATTTATGGGCAACAGCACAATCAAATCCGAATACAGCATTGCCATGGAGATTGATTACAAGCAACCGCGAGGAAGGCTGCTCGTCATCTGTGGTACGTACAGCATCGGCAAGGAAAAGATATGTCTGGATATAGCACGAGCGTTGAACTGCAAGATCTGGGCTCCTCCTGGAAAGCAGAGGATATGCGCAGCGCTCGAGGACGCGGAGCTCGCGTCTCGGATGACCGACGACCCAAGAGAGGCTCAGATACATATGCAGATGTTGACGGAGATCCGTGCCGAGACGCTGCAGGAATACCTGAACGGATTCAAGCCGCACTTCTCGAGGATCGTCGGCTTCCGGCCGAGTGGATGGAACTATCGGGCACCCAACTCGAGGTTCGTGGAGAGTCCTTCGGTGAGGACGGTGCTCACGAGCGACAACTGGAGGAGCCGGTACACGATGGCGGAGCTCATCCCGCAACGAGGCAGCACGCGCGAGGCATCATGCTTCGGGGTGCCATACTCGGAGCACAGCAGCTTTCGAGAGTTGACGATGTTCTGCTGCGCGCTGAGGATCGACAAGATCGTGCCAACGGTCAATGTGGGAAGCGCGGCGAGCCGGGCGAAGATGAGGACGTGGATCGATCGATGGCTGGTGGAGAGGAGAAAGCAGGGCGTGATCCAGTTTGGGGAGGGGGAGGGAGAGGTGACGTGGTAGGAGAGGATGGATAGGATGGATAGGATGAAAACGGGTGGGGGGTTTGAGTGTTACGCCGTTACGATTCACGACTGGATGGGTGTATGTATATTGTACATATGGAGTAAGAGAGACATATATTATTCAGGATCGACCCTCGGCTGCCATGGCTTCATGGATCCTGGAGTGTGCAATGCCAAGTGCCAGGGCCACGTGCCAAGAGCTGCAGCTGGATCTGCACACTAAAATAGATACCTAGATACTTAGGTACATGCAGGGTACACGGTAGAGTGGGGGTCGGTTGCGACCTGGGGCGGGCTAGGGCGTTAGTAGGGACCGCTTCAGGGTCCAGTCAGCGGGGTTGAAGGCAGCACGTTTTCGAATGATTGGCTCAGAAGGTTGGGGAAGGGGGGAAGGGGGGGGAGTCGAGTGAGGTTGGGGAAAGGAATTCTCTGGCGGTGTCACGTGCCATTCTGTGGTGCATCTCTTGGGCGAGGGATCAAGCCTTTTCGTTTATTTCTTCTTCTCCGTATGACATCAGCCAGCATGAGAGGCGTCGCTACTGTTGGCTAGTCAGTCGCAAGCAGCAGCTGCGGTTATTCCGGAGTATGTTATACTTCGTATGTGCTGTAGATACGTTTCGTACGCAGACGAGACGCTCATGTCATGTCATGTCATATCATCTCATGTCGATCTCCGACTTCCCCCCAGGAACAGCTGCACTAGGCACTGGCAGCTCCACGAGCGAATAGGCGCGCGCTGCAGGAAAACATGCTCGCTTTCCGCATGCTGATTCGTCGAGTCTCGATCGCTGCGTTCCCAGTCCTCGCTCGTTTCCCGCTCGCGTGGCCACTTTCTGCTTTGGGCCTAGCGGGCGCCTCGCAAGCGCCGGAACAGCGCGGGCGATGCGGCATCCGTGGCTCCGCTCTTGGAGGCGGAGGGCCTCTCTTTTGCTCTCTTGTGCTCTCGTGCCTCTCTGGGAGGAAGAGAGGAAGAGAGGAGGAGAGGCATCTGCATCGACGTCCGACTTCCTTCGTTTTTTAATTTCCTTTCTCCTCTCTTTTCTTTTCTTTTCTTTTCTTTTATTTCCCTTTCTTTTCTTTCTTCCCTATGACTGTGGGTGGCATGTCTTGTATGTGAGGCTGCCTACCAACTACCCATCTACTATGTAATCATGATAATCATGATAATCATGATAATCATGATTCATTCTCGAGCCCGCACACCCCGCCGCTAGTCTCACAGCAGCCCACACTACCCACTCCACCACTCTACGAATACACTACACAACCTTACTAGGTACATAGGTACGTATCTTAAATTTCAATCGCATTCGGAAAAATCATCTGAGAACGTAAGGGCAAAAAAAAACAAAAACAGCTCTGCTCTCCACGGAGATCAGACACTAATCATCCCATACCACGACTAGCACCCCTACCAAAATCTCTATGTCGTCCGGCTTACGGCAACCCTCCTCTTGGGCTTAGGCCCATATATAGGGTCATACCCAGCCTTCTGTCCCGGCTTATAACTTGTGTATGACATCTCTTACTCTTACCTATAGCATAGCATCTCTATAACATTTCACCCTCCCTTCCCCCCCCCCCCCCCCCCCCCCTCTCCCCCCCCCCCCCCCCCCCCCCCCCCCC
>Ga0209512_1000283_pt1 | contig 95981 bp, 76 predicted proteins | sample frozenSSSSmetaG_FD_184142 | JGI IMG/M metagenome (GOLD analysis project Ga0209512, IMG submission 184142) | Glacier valley bacterial and archeal communities from Borup Fiord, Nunavut, Canada, to study Microbial Dark Matter (Phase II) -... | ecosystem: Environmental > Aquatic > Freshwater > Ice >...
CGATGGGGCGATGGGGCGGCGGGGTCTTGGAACCGGAGCGGGGTGCAGATGGAGGGCTGCGGATTGCGACGAAGGGTGCCCTCGGGGATTCAGTGCTTGCGGCCAGACTGGGCGCGAGATTGCTTTCGGTGAGGCCTTGCTGAGGGGGCAAGTGGACTACTGGATCAGGGCTTCGAGATCGCTTTCGGTGAGGCCTTCCATCATGGGGGCCTGGTCGTTGAGGGCGGCTTCGACGAGGCCTCGTTTTTGGGCCTGGAGTTTGAGGATGCGTTCTTCGACGGTGCCGCGGATCGCCAAGCGGTAGGCGTTGACGACTTTTTGCTGGCCGATTCGGTGGGCGCGATCGATGGCTTGGGATTCGACGGCGGGGTTCCACCAAGGGTCGGCGAGGATGACGTTGTCGGCGGCGGTGAGGTTGAGGCCGTAGCCGCCGGCTTTGAGGCTGATGAGGAAGATGCGGCAGTTCGGGTCTTTCTGGAAGCGCTCGACCTGGGCGGAGCGGTCCTGGCTGCTGCCGTCGAGGTAGGCGTGGTCGAGTTTTTCGGCCTTCAGGTGGTCGCGCATGAGGTGCAAAAAGCGGACGAACTGGCTGAAGACGAGGAGTTTGCCGCCGGATTCCATGACGGATTCGATCTGGCCGAGGAGGGCGGGCCATTTGCCGGAGAGGTCGTCCTGACCGAGGCCTTTGAGGGCGTCGGGCTGGACGCCGGTGAGGCGGAGGTCGCAGCAGACCTGACGGAGACGCAGGAGCACGGTGAACATGGTCATCTTGGCGCCGTTCTGGCCGGAGCGGCGGCGGGCGGCTTTGATCTCCTCGCGGCCCTCCTCCAGGATCTTGCGGTAGAATTCGCTCTGCGCCGCGCTGGGGGTGCACCAGAGCACCTGCTCGATCTTCTCGGGCAGGTCTTTGAGCACCTGGCGTTTGGTGCGGCGGAGGAAGTATGGGAGGGTTAGTTTCTGCAGGCGCTGGGCGGCATCGCGGCCTGCAGGGAGGTCTAGGCCGGACTGGATGGGGCTTTCGAAGCGCTCTTTGAAGGAACTTTGATTCCCCAAATACCCCGGCAGGGCGAAGTGGAAGATGGACCACAAATCGCGCACACCGTTTTCCAAGGGGGTGCCAGTGAGGGCGATTCGACCGGTGCAATTCAGGCTGCGGAGGGTCTTGGCGGCGTCGGTATCGGGGTTGCGGATGAAGCTGGCTTCATCCAAAAGAATCAAACCGAAGCGGATGGTTTGGTAATGTTTAATATCTCTGATGATCAATTGATAAGAGGTCAATATCACGTCAAAAGAGGGGATGGTACTGAGCGCTTTTTCGCGGCCTGCGCCCTGGATTTGGAGCACCTTCAGGGTGGGGGCGAAGCGCTCGAACTCGGCCTGCCAGTTGCCGAGGAGGGACTTGGGACAGACGACGATCATCGGGCCGCATTGGTCGCCTTTCCGCTGCTTGAGGAAGAGGGCCACGGCGATGCTCTGGACGGTTTTGCCCAAACCCATCTCATCGGCCAGGATGCCGCCGCGACCGCGCAGGATGCGGGAGGTCATCCAGCAGACGCCTTCCATCTGGTAAGGGCGGAGCATGCCGGCGAGATCGCCGATCTCGGCCTGCACTTCGCTGCTTGTAACGGTAATCTCGTTAGCTGCACCTGTGGCTTCATCGCCAAAGTAGGCGGCATGGGCTCCGTGGACGCGGGCACCTTCGGGGGTGAGCTCCATGGGGACATCCCGCAGGGATTCCTCCAAATCATCCACGGCGGCGATGTCGAGGATGTACTGCTTGCCGTTGGCCCCTTTGACCGATCTTTGGCCGGAGCGGACCAGCCGCAGGACTTCGGCGCGGGGGAGGCGGAAGCCGTCGGTGGACTCGTAGGCGAACTCCATGCTGAGCCAGTCGCCACCGCCACCCATCTGGCCGGCGGGTGCGACGAACTTGGTCTTGGGCGCGATGCGCTGGATGCCGCGAGTCGCGGAGCGCCAGCGCTCGCCTTCGGTAACGGTGGCGAGGTTACGAAGTTGTGGGAGTTCGGAGGCGTAGAAGCGGAGAACGTTTTCACTGCCCTGCAAACGCAAGACCTGGCCTTCGGGCTTGAAGCCGAGCCCCTCCAAGCGGCGCAAAAGGCGGAATTCGGCCTCTATGTTTTGGACGTAGAATACGAAGCCATTTGATTCATCCTGAAGTGGGAAGATTGAATGACCGCCGTCAGAGTGGCGCACGGACCAAGTGTGCGAATTGTAACGGGCTGAGAGTTTCGCATCCACGACCTGAAGCGAGCCGTCGAGCTGGATTTCGAACTGGCAGGGCACGGGGGCGACGTGGAATTTCTCCAGGCCTGCGCCGCGCAGTTCCATCTGGAAGCATTCGCCCAGAGACTCCCCCTGCTCTGCCAGCCAGCGGAGCGGCTTGGTGACCGGGGACTTGCTCAGTTCGCCGGCCAGAGTGGTGAGGGCGGGGGTGTCGGCCAGGTGGCGGAAGAGGGAGGCGGTCTCCTGGCAGATCCACCAAGCGCCCATGACGTGTTTTTGGTGAGCGCCTTCCAGTTTGAGGCGGACGGTTTGGGCATCGACGGACTCGACGACCAGCGGCAGACGGACGCGCTCGGGGGCGACGTGGAAGAGGCGCTCCTGGCCGTTTGGCTTGCCGACGAAGACGCGGGGGTGCTCGGCCAGCGTCTCCAGAAAGGTGTTCAGGCCTGCGCCTTTGAGAGAGATGGGCAGGCTCTGGGGCTGCTTGATCCCCTGACTGGCGAGCCAGGCGGCGAAGAGGGAGGTTTCGCCCTCGCCGCCGGGGAGGTATTTCACGAAGACGCCGAAGGGCTCGCGGATCTGGCCCTGGAGGAGGGGTTCGGGGAGGTAAAGGGAGTAGTGGCCGGGGATCTTGAGCGGGGTCAGCGCGGCCGGAGTTCTGGGTAATGTAGTACCGGCTTTAGCCGGTCCGGGGGCTCCGCCAGCATGCGACGCGCCGCCCCCTCCAGAACCGCCTAAAGGCGGGACTACATTACCCGATCCGCCGGAACGCGGGCGGCTGGCACCGCTTTGCTCGCGGACGTGGGCGAGGGCCACGGCGAGGGCGTGCTCGCACATCATGCCGCTGCGGCGGGAGTGGGGGCAGGTGCAGAGGTTTTCCACATCGGAGGAGGTGCGGATGCGCAGGCCGGTGGTGAATTTCAGTTTTCCAGAGCCGGCGGTGCCACGGATCATGCCATCACTGCTGCTGGTGACGACGGCCAAACCTGCATCCACCAAGGAGCGTGCGGACTTCATCACCGCCCAACCGCCGATTTCTCCGAGCCATTTCTCTGTGATTTCCATTTCGTGCTGGCGTGTCCCATGGTTTATCTGCAAAGTCCAGTGCCAAGTACCTATGAGGATTGTCGCCATTTCCAACCAGAAAGGCGGTGTCGGTAAAACGACGACCGCTTTGAACCTCGCCGCGTGCCTCACCCAGCGCGGGGTGCGGGTATTGCTGGTGGATCTTGACCCCCAGGCGAATGCCACCAGCGGACTCGGTCTGGCCCAGGAAGACGGGGGCAGCCTGTATTCCGCCCTCGTGGACGGCACGGACCCGCGTCTGGCCATCCGCAGTACGCGGCTGCCGAACCTTTCCATCATCCGCTCGCATCAGGAGCTGGCCGGTTGTGAAATCGAGCTGGCGCAGGCTGGCAACCACATGAACCGTCTTAAAGAGGTGCTGGCCCCGCTGCGTGACTCCGGCCATTTCGACTACGCCATTCTGGACACCCCGCCCTCCCTCGGCGTGCTGATGACGGGTGCCCTGGCGGCGGCGGACGAGCTGCTCGTGCCCATCCAGTGCGAGTACTTTGGCCTCGAAGGTCTTTCCAAGATCGTGAATGTGGTGCAGCAGATCCGTGAGTGCGGGGCGAATCCGAACCTGCTGCTGGAAGGCATCGTCATGACAATGTATGACAGCCGCGCCAATCTGGCGAACCAGGTGGTCAATGACGTGCGCAATTACTTTGCCGAGACCTGCTACCAGACGCTGATCCCGCGCACGGTGCGCCTGGGTGAGGCGCCGAGCTTTGGCAAGAGCATCATCGAATATGAGCCCTCCGGCCGTGGTGCGCAGGCTTACCGGGCGCTGGCGGATGAATTTCTGGCACGGCGTGCGGTGCCGCAAGCTCCTGCGGTGGCGGTCGCGGCGGCTTAACCAAGCTCAGGTGTCATGCAGACTCCTGCGCATGGCATCCATGGACGCGGGGCCGGGCACAATCCGGACCAGCGGTTCGCGGAGCTGCATGTGGACTACGATCCCGGTGAAGCGCCGGAGAAAGTGGCCACGAAGTTTCTGCGCGATTTTTCGTCCAGCATCATCTCGCGCAACCGCAGCCCGGATCTGCCTTTTGAGGCCAGCCTGAATCCGTACCGTGGCTGTGAGCATGGCTGCGCGTACTGCTACGCGCGGCCCACGCATGAATTCCTGGGCTTCTCCGCCGGAGTGGACTTTGAGTCCCGCATCATGGTCAAGGAGAACGCCCCTGCCCTGCTGCGCACGGAGCTGCTGAAGCCGAGCTACAAGCCGGAGACTCTTTCGCTGAGTGGCGTGACGGACCCGTACCAGCCGATTGAGAAAAAGCTGCGGATCACGCGGGGCTGCCTGGAAGTGCTGGCCGAGTGCCGCCACCCGGTGGTGCTGATCACGAAGAACCACCTCATCACGCGGGATGTGGACTTGCTGGCGGAGCTGGCGCGGCATTCGGCGACGGCGGTGTATATTTCGATCACGACGCTGGATTCCGAACTGGCCCGCAAGCTGGAGCCGCGGGCGTCATCGCCGAAGATGCGGCTGGAGGCGATCCGCCTGCTGCATGAGGCGGGCATTCCTGTGGGAGTCTCCACCGCGCCGATCATCCCCGGGCTGAACGATTCGGAAATCCCCGCGCTGATTGAAGCCGCGCGCGCTGCGGGGGCGCAGTTCGCGGGATACACGGTGGTGCGCCTGCCCTTTGCGGTGAAGGATGTTTTTCGTGCGTGGCTGGACCAGCACTTTCCTGGCATGCGGGACAAGATTCTCAGCCGCATCGAGGAGACGCAGGGGAAAACGATGTCTCACGGTGAATTTGGCAAGCGGCTCAAGGGCATGGGTGTGTGGTCGGAGCAGATCGCGGCGATGTTTAAGGTGTCGATCAAACGTGCCGGCATGCTTCATCGGAGGCCGGAGGTGAATGCGGAGGCGTTTCGGCGGCCAAGGGACGCGGGTGGGCAGATGGAGTTGTTTTGAGGAAGGGGGAGATGGGGATGGGACCAAGCTACCAGATTCCGGCTAAAGCCGGGACTACAAAACATGCGCTGGCTGGCTTCAGATTTGGGGAGATGCGGAGCTTCCAGAACGGGCTACGATCCCGAGCCGAGCGAAGCGAGACAGACGAACGAAGTGAGCCCGAAGGGAAGCGAAGCGCATCAACTACGTACTCAGAGGAGCTGATGATAATTTATTCGGGAGATGCGGAGGAGCAGAGGGGGCAGAGATTATGAATTCTCTGCCCCCTCTGCCACTTTACCCCTCAGCGGCAAAGTTGAGCGGCTCATGGCGTTGAGTGATTGAGGCTTGTGATGCTCGCATGCCATCCTTGCCATTTTCGAAGAGGGCGCGTATTAAGTGGCGAATGCCTGACGTCGCCAAGCCAGCCCATGCACCGGCGGACAGAGCCTCTCCGGCTTTCTGTGCGCCGAATTTATCGAGCATTGAGGAGCACTACAAGCTGCTCAGCTGCCTGCTGGATTACATTCCTGACCGCATTTATTTCAAGGACAAGCAGGGGGCGTTTGTGCTGGTGAGCCGGTCTGAGGCCGAGTATCTGGGGGCGTGTGATCCGGCGGAGGTGATCGGCAAAACGGACTTCGATTACTTCGAGCCTGCACTGGCGCAGGCGGCGCTGGAGGATGAGCAGGAGCTGATGCGGCTGGGCAAATCCATCACCGGCAAGGAGGAGAAAAAGCGGCTGCTGGACGGACGCACGGGCTGGGCGCTGGTGACGAAGATCCCTCTGCGCGATGCGGATGGCGGCATCATCGGCACCTGCGGGATTTCCAAGGAAATCACGGCGCTCAAGGAGACTGAAGAGGCGCTGTACAAGGCCAATACGGCGCTGGCTTCGCAGAAGGCGCTGCTGGAGCAATCCATGGCGGAGCTGCAGCAGACAAAGCTGGAACTGGTGCAGCAGCTGGCGCTGCGCGAGCGCGTGGAAGACGAGCTGGTGCGCGCCAAGCGTGAGGCGGAGGAGGCCAGCAGCGGGCTGGGACCCTTCTTTCAGGTGGCGCTGGACATGCTCTGTATCGCAGGCATGGACGGCTACTTCAAGCGCATCAATCCGGCCTTTTGCACCACGCTGGGCTACACGGAGAAAGAGATGCTGGGCCGGCCTTTCCTCGAATTTGTACATCCTGAGGACCAGCCGAAAACCGTGGAGGCCGTCGAGCGGCTGGAGGCGGGGCTGAACCTGGTCAATTTCATCAATCGCTACCAGCACAAGGACGGCGGCTACCTGTGGATCGAGTGGACTGCGGCGCCGAATGCGGGCCAGACGGCGATCTATGCGGCGGCGCGAAACATCACCCAGCGCATCCAGACGGAGGACGAGCTGCGCATGGCGCGTGCTGCGGCCGAGGCGGCGAACCAGGCCAAGAGCACCTTCCTCGCGAATATGAGCCACGAGATTCGCACACCGATGAACGGGGTGCTGGGCATGACGGAACTGCTGCTGAACACGCGCATGACGGGCGATCAGCGCGGATATTTGAACCTGGTGCGGCAGTCGGCGGATTCGCTGATGACGGTGCTCAATGACATCCTGGATTTCTCCAAGATCGAGGCGGGCAAGATGGACCTGGACAGCCATGAGTTTGATCTGCGCGACTCCATTGGGGACACCCTGCAAACGCTGGCGACCCGCTCGGCGGAGAAGGACATTGAGCTGGCCTATCTTGTGAAGCCTGACGTGCCGGACTGCCTGATCGGCGACATCTGCCGCCTGAGACAGATCATTTTGAATCTGGTAGGAAATGCCATCAAGTTCACGCCGCGTGGTGAGATCGTGGTGGAACTGCGCGTGGAGAGCCGGACCGATGACCGGGTGACCCTGCATGTGCAGGTGTCTGACACGGGCATCGGCATTGCCAAAGACAAGCAGGCGAATGTGTTTGAATCCTTCACGCAGGCGGAGAGCTCCACGACGCGGCGCTTCGGCGGCACCGGGCTGGGCCTGACCATTTCCAGGCAGCTGGTGGAGCTGATGCAGGGGCGCATGTGGCTGGAGAGCGAGCCGGGCAAGGGCAGCGTCTTCCACTTCACCGCGCAGTTTGAACTGGGCACCCAGAAGCCGAATGCCGCGCGCATGCTGCCAGATCAACTGCGCGACTTCCAGGTGCTGGTGGTGGATGACAATGCAACGAACCGCACGATCCTCGAAGAGATGCTCAAGACCTGGGAGCTGCGGCCGGTGCTTGCCGCCAGCGGTGCCGAGGCCTTGGATCTTTTGGAGCAGGCGCAGGCGGAAGACACGCCCATCCCGCTGGTGCTGCTGGACTACATGATGCCGGAGATGGATGGCGCGGAAGTTTGCCGCCAGATCCGGGAACGCTTTGGTGATGCCGCTCCGAAAATTTTGATCCTGTCTTCGGGTGGCAATCTGACGGCCGAGATCGGGGATGAAGATCTGGGCTATGAGCGCTGCCTGACCAAGCCGGTGAAGCACTCGGATCTTTTCGACACGATCAGCCGCGTGATGGGCGGGCTGATGGCCGATGACAAAACGGGCAGCGCCTATGACATGCCAGGGCTGCAGAGCATGGCGCCGATGAAGCTGCTGCTCGCAGAGGATGGCCGGGTGAATCAGCTCGTGGCCATCAAGATGCTGGAGGATCGGGGGCATGAGGTCACGCTGGCCTGCAATGGGCGCGAGGCTTTGGAGCTGCTCGCCAGCCAGACTTTCGATGCGATCCTCATGGACATCCAGATGCCCGAGATGAACGGATTTGAGGCGACGCTGGCCATCCGCCAAAGCGAGGCCGGCACTGACCGGCATGTACCCATCATCGCCATGACGGCGAATGCGATGAAGGGTGACCGCGAGCAGTGCCTGGCTGCGGGGATGGATGACTACATCGCCAAGCCCATTCACTCGACGCAGCTTTATCCCCTGCTGGAAAAGTTTGCCAGTCTCAGCGAGAACCCCCAGACGGATCCCCTGCCCTTTGGCGCTGCATGCAACGAGCCTGTGTTCGATGCTGACACTTTCTGCGACAACATTGGCGATGGTCCGCTGATGCTGGAGCTGATCCGGCTGTTCTTTGAGGAGTCGCAGCCCATGCTCGGCCATGCGTGTCTGGCGCTGCATGAACTGGATGCGGAAGCGCTGCATCAAGCCGCCCATTCTTTGCAGGGACTGGTGGGAAATTACGCCGCCGCACCGGCCTTCAATGCGGTGTCCGCGCTAACACAGTGCACGCGGAATGGGAATCTGCTGCAGGCGGGCAAGCTGCTCGCGGAGGTGACGGATGAAATCGCGCGGCTGAGGGAAGCGCTGGCGGAGTTTGCGAAGGAGATTGAGTGAGGGTGTGGTGAAAACCTCCGTGCCACGGGTGATGGGCTGGAGGACTTCAGAGGCTCCTAGCGTTTGGATCAATCCTTTGGGGAGCAGATCCGAATTTATGTCTGGCAAGTTGGTGCATCGGTCGCTTTTCACACCATGCGGGTGAGCTTTGTCAGCTCAGAGGTCGTGTGCGGAGCTGTCGCAGCGTGTAAAAAGGCTCGTCTGACTCCGCCATGCGGCGGCTGCCACGTTTCCGCTTGGGCCCGAAGCAATCCCGCTGCTCCATGAAGAGGCCCTCGACAAACTCCTTGCTCCCGAGCGCGATGCCATCGCTGAAGTAGCGCACCCGCAAATGTACGAGCTCCGCAGGGCTGAGCTTTCCGCCTTTGGCCAGAACGGCACGTGCCGACTCCACGCTCACGCCGCGCCGCACCACGTTTTCGTTTTGCGCGTCCTTCACTTCGCGACCCTCCGCATGCAGCAGGCAGCGATACGCCTCCGCTGCGCCCGCACTTTTCCAACCATCCACCGGTTTGCTCAGCGCCTTGCAGAGTCCGCGTTGCGCTCTGCGGCTGCCGCCCAGCGCCTCCGCGTAGCCGCACCAGCGGTAGTCCTTCGGGTCCTTCACGAGCCCGGCGCGCACGGGATTGAGATCGATGTAGGCGGCCATCGTCCGCAGCGCTTCGCCTTTGCCCTCCACGATCACACTTTTAAAGCGATCCATCCAGAGCGTGCCGCGGCGACCGCGCCGTTTGTTGAACCAGCGGCTGAAGCGCTCTTTGACTTCTTTGACGAAGAGGGACAAATCGCAGAAGCGTTTCTTCAATGCGTCCACTCGCTGCTCCGCTAAGACGGCCATCCCCCTCTCGCGCAGATCCTTCAACTCATCCCGCAACAAGCCCAGGTAGGCGCGGCTGTACAGCGTGCGCAGATGATCAAAAAGCCGCATTTCGCCGTCAGGCCCCTCAAACCGCTGCAGCCACGTTTGCCGGTGCGGCACCTCGGCCAGCAGGTGGAAATGATTCCCCATGATGCAGTAGGTCGCCACCTTGACCCCGGAGAACTCCGACATCCGCCAGATCACGCGGCGCAGCGCCTCCTTCTCCACGTCATCAAACAGCACCTCCCCACCGCAAGTCCGCGACATGACGTGATAGCAATACGACTCCAGCGGTCCCTTCCCCAGAATGCGGAACCGCCCGCCGGACCAAGAACGCGCGCCAGGATAGAGGCCCGTTTTCGCATTCACGCCGATGAGTTGCTCTTCGAGCGGGAGCGCTTGGGAATCAGCAGACTGAGTCGATTTCATGCGGCCGAAATTGGGCCATTTTTCGCAGGAATCAATTACTAAATGCCTGGCATTATTTTATAGACGCTCGCGCGTTTGCATGATGACCTGTCGGTTTGCGATCGCTGGGCATGCGACAGGTGCCGCAGGGGCGCTCTGCGCGGAACCTAACTGTGCGTTTCGAAGGATCTACTTCGCGATCTGGGCCACGGCTTCTGCCACCCAGCCGGAGTCGGGGAGGGCGAAGGGGCGGAAGGTTTCGAGGCGGGATTCGTGTTCGCTGTAGAAAAGGGCGCGGTGGAGGCCGAGCATGCTGGCTTTGGGGGAGTCAATGAGGCTGGCGGAGTCGTTGGCGCTCATCTGGAAGAGGACGCGCATGCCGAGCTCGCTGACGGACTTGCGGCTGAGCGAGCGGTTGACGTTGTTGAGGGTGTCGAGGCTGGTGATGAGGTGGATGCCGAGGGGCGGGCCTTCGGAGATGATCTCATTGAGCTGGCTGCCGGGCTTGGGGGCGTCATCGCCGCCGAAGGAGAAATCTTCTTCGTAGCGCAGCTTGCGGAACTTTTGCAGGCCGTGAATGAATAGGTAGATAGGCGGGTCTCCGGCGCTGCCTTCATCGCTGCGGCGCTTCATTTCGGCGTGGATTTCGGCGATGAATTCGGGGGCTTCGTGGCCCTGCGAAATCTTGGCGTGGCCCTGGGCGATGCTTTCGAGGAATACGCAGTCGGGGGTGTCAGCGAGTGCGCCGTGAATGAGGTAGAACTTGGGCGGGGTGGCGCGGGGATGCTGCGCGGCAAGAGCGAGCATGCCGAGGCCGATGATGGCGGCGACGGCTTCGTCGTTCTGACCGACGAGGAGCAGGTGGCGGCCGCTCTGGCGCGGGAAGATCGCTTCGGTGGGGCCTTTGATGGCGTTGGGCATGCCGAGCCAGCATTTGGGATCGGCAGGGGCTTTGACGGGCGGATGTTCCAGGGCGGTGGTGAGCAGGGCGTTGTCGCGCACGTCGGCGGGCATGTTGCCTTCGAAGACGATGGGGCGCTTGCTGCTGAAGCCGCGTTCCTTGGAGAGCTGGGTGACTTTGACGAGGCTGGCATCCCGCTCTTCATCGGTGAGCCAGACGACCTGGAAGGGGCTGTTTCCTTCCACGGCACCGGCGGCGTCATTGTAGATGCCTTCGCCGGGACGTGAGAGGAGGCGCGGCGCGGTGTTGGTGTCGTCCATGATGAGGGCGGCGTCGGCCTCATTGCACTGCAAAGCGATGCGGATGACCATCTGGCCGAGGGTGGTGCGGGCGAGGGTGTAGGCACCGCCGAGGGTCTGGGAGCCGAGGAAGACATGGATGCCGAAGGCACGGCCCTGACGCACGATGCGGTCGAGCAGCAGCGCGGCGCCCTGGGCGACGGAGTCGTCTTCGGTGAAGTACTCCTGGAACTCATCGATGATGAGCATGGCGCGCGGCATGGGCTCGGTGCCACCGACGCGCTTGTAACCGGCGAGATCCTGCGCGCCGGCTTTGCGGAAGAGCTCACCGCGCCGGCGAAGTTCTTCGTCGATGCGCTGGAGAACGCTCAATGCGAATTCGCGATCGCTCTCAATGGCGATGACTTTGGCGTGCGGCAGTTTGTTGTCTGCGTAGCACTTGAACTCGACGCCTTTCTTGAAGTCGATGAGGTAGAATTCCACCTCGTCCGGGCTGCAGGAGAGGGCGAGATTGGTGATGATGATGTGCAGCAGGGTCGATTTACCGGAACCGGTTTTACCTGCGAGGAGGGCGTGCTGCTTGGTGCCTTTGCCGATGGCGAGGTATTGCAGCTTGGTGGCGCCGGTGCGGCCGATGGCGATGCGGAGTTCGTTGGTGGTGCTTTCCGACCACATCTCCTTGGGGGTGACGACGCTGAACGGGACCTGCACGCGGTTGGAGTCGATGCTGGCCTGGCCGATCTGATGGGCGAGATCCGCAGCGATGGCATCCGGCGGTGGTGCATCGAGTTCCAGGGTGCGAATGCCATTGAAGCTGACGACACCTTTTTCCCGCACGATGCGCAGGCAGTTTTTGCGCAGATCTTCGGCGCTGAGTCCTTCCGGAAGCGGCTGGCGTTTGTCCCAGTGAATGAGCACAAAGACGCCGCAGCGTGCGCCGCTCATGACGATGCTTTTCAGACGTGCGATGGACGATTCATTGAAGGCGGCGGGCAGTCCGGCGATGACGAGGAAGTGGTACTTCTCCGCCACGCTGCCGGCCTGCTCATTGTACTCGGTGATGGTCGCGTACTCGTTGCGCAGGTACATCTGGATGACCTTTTCCACGTGCTCATTGAGCTCGATGAGGCGCTCTTCGATCTGCTCGCGCTGCGTCCAGATGCGGCGGTTGATGAGGGCGGGTTCGTAGTCGGCCAGGTGCATGAGGCCGGCGAAGTTCTGCCCGAGACCGACGGGGTCGATGATGGTGAAATGGACTTTACCGGGAGGTGCCTGGGTGAAGAGACGGAAGATGACGTCATTCATCACATCGGCCACCCACTTGCCGCCGTCGTCGTCGGTTTCGATGAGCAGGGAGCCCTCCTGCGGGAAGGCGAGCGCTAGAGGCAGGGTGATGCGCTCATGGCCGCTCAGATCGAAGGGCGTCTCTTTGGCGAACAACGCCGCCTGGGTGCTGAGGTCGAGCTTCAGCGTGCCAAAACGCACGGCGTTTGGAAAGAGCTCATGCGGCTGGTAGGTGGTGGTCCAGGCTTCCAACTGCGCGGTGGGATCCTGCTCGATCTCTTCCACCGCGTTAAGCAGCGGGGGGATTTTCTGATTCCACTCGGCCTGCAGCTTGAACCAGCGCTGCTGTGCCGATGCCTGCATCGCGTGCATCGCGGCATCGTGCTGGTCATTGAGCTGCTGACGCTCCAGCATGAGGGGACCGCTGACCTGTGCGATGGCGGCGGCTTTTTCCACCTCGAAGCGCTGCAAATTGCGTGCGAGGAGACGCTCATTGCGGGCGAGGCAGGCGGGGATCTGCGTGGCAAGCCGGCGCAGCATGGCCAGGCGGTATTTTTCCGCCACTTCTTCCGCGCGGTTCCAGTCGGCGGTGACGAGGGCATCGGTATGATCATAGTCCGCCTGAAGCTGCGCGGCAGCGGCATCTTTGGCGGCATGCAGTTCCTGCAGGCAGGTTTCGAAATCCAGCACTGCGGCGCTGAGTTCCTGAAGATCCACACGTGGCTTGGAGAACATCTTGAACATGCCGGAGCTTTTGCCGGCGCCGAGCTGCTCTTCGAGGCCCTGCGCATGTCCCTCAATGTCTGCGATGCGGGCGGGGATGTCTGCCAGCGTGAGTCTGGTGTTGGGTGCGAGAGCGGTCTTGCGGCCGAGGCGTTCGCCGGTGGCCTTCAGCACCGCAAGAAGGCGCTCTTTGGCGGCGGTGAGACGCTCCATCAGGGCGTCGGTACTGTGCTCCAGCTGCTGCAGGCCGCGTTTGCGAATGGCGTCTGCATGCACACGGCGCATCTGCTGGCGTCCGAGCCAGCGTTCGCGCTCCTTCTGCACCATGGTCTTGAGGTCGCGCTTGATGCGGTCCTCGTAGCGTTTGAAGGAGGTGGTGCGCAGCGCGTGGCGGGCGTGGATGGTCTTGACGTACTCATCCCACTGAGCCGCCACTTCGCTGACGGTGGTGCCGTGCTGGGCATCAAAATGCTCCAGCTGCTGGAGGTGGTTTTGTTCGGCGGTGTAGCGTTTGGAGCGGATTTCGCGGACGATCTGCTCGCTGCGCGCGGCAAAATCGGCGATGGTGTCACGCAGCGAGATGTGCAGGGAGGCAATGCGCGAGGAGCGGAGATCAAGGGAGCTGTTCACAGTCTTTGCGGATCTTTCGGAGCAGGTTTTCGAGTTCGTTGATCATGGCGCCGGTCTTGGTCATGAGACCGGGCAGCTGCTCAAGGTAGGTTTTTTCAAATTCCAGCGCCTTGGCGTCACGCCAGTGCACCTTGGTGGCATGCCAGTGCTCGGAGAGTTCGCGGGCGTTTTGGATGAGATTCATGGGCCGGTAAGCAGTCGAGGATAAGCAGCAGGCGCTAAAACGTTAGGCAGGAAGTGGTGAACGGTCAGGAGCAGGCGGTGGACGGTCAGAAGCAGGTGGCGGACGGCGGGCCAAGGGAACCTGTCTGAAGATCAAGAGGGAGAACTTGCGGGAGGGGCCGGAGTTTCGTTGTAGGCCTGAAGTATTTTCTGAATTTCGACGAGGTAGGCCACGGCCTGGGTGAGATCGCTGTCGAGGTAGTCGCGCAGGGAGTCGGTTTTGCGCGCGAGCGGATCAATGGTGCGGTCGAAATCACGCCCCCATGCCTTGGTGCGGTCGAGCTTGGCCTGGGCCTCCTCAAGCGCGGCGCGGGCTTTCCGCACGGCCATCTGCTGGACGGTGGGATTATCAATGAACTCGGACATGCGTGCGCTCATGAGCTCCTGCTGCGCCTGATCGAGCTTCTTCTGCCGCATGCGGATCTGCTGCTGCCAGTAGTTTGGCTGCTCGGTCTGCACCCAGCCGCGAGTTTTTTTCACCGCGTCCTGCACGGTGTCGAGCGTCTGGCGGGTCTTGTTGATGAAGACGATGAGCGCAACGCGAAAGGACTCGATGGAATCGAGATTCGAGATGCGTGCCTGGTCAGCCATGTTTCAGCAGTGCGTGGTTGGGGTGTTCCCAGCTCAGCGCTGGCTGAGGTATTCCTCAATGCGCTGCGCCTTGCGGAGGAGGAAGGGCGTGTGCTGCTCTGACATCTCCATGAAGCGCTTGATGGCTTTCATGGTGGTGGTGAATTCGGCGGCGAACTTCTCATGCTCGGCGTCCTGCCAGGTCTCGCCGAGGGCGGTGAAACGGCTCTGCAGGGAGGCGGAGCGCTGCTGCATTTCCGTATTGAATCGTTTCAACTCCTGCGCAAAGCGCCGGACTTCCTCGGGATTCATGATTGCCTGGGCCATGCTGCAATGATGAAGTGAGAATGAAGATTGACGAATGGTTTTGCGACGAATTTGAACGGCCACGTGCCGTGACCACCAGCGCCCACGGCATCTTTTCCCTGTGTGCGGAATAATCTCGACACCACAGGAGGCGAAATGATAAAACGCTGCCATTCAACCTGGAATCATCGCGGATGCAGCACGCCATGCTTCCAATCCGGCATACCAAGGCGATGAAGATCTTCAACTACAACACGGCCCATGCGTTTGCGCGGCCGTCTGTGCAGGGCTGGCTGGTGGTCTTTGTGTGCGGGTTTCTCACCGTGTGCATCCTCGGGCCGGCGCTGTGCATCAGCGTGTGGCTGATTGTCAAAGTCTTGAGACGGCTGCCCGCGGTCCCCCTCCCCGACTTGGATGTGACGGTGCTGTCCACCGCCAGCATCATCCTTCAAGTCGCGGCGGTCTTTGGCGCTTTGCTGGCGACGGTGATGGTGCTGGATCTGGCGCGTCGCAGGCGGCAGGAGGCGCGCGTGCCGGGGCACCACCCAATCATCGGTGATTATGAGCACTCGGCGTTTTACAAGACCTGGCATGCACTGCCAGTGCTGCCGACGGGAAGGCCGGTGAGATTGAGCGCCTATGGCTGCGGCCCCACGAATGCGCAGGTGGCGCTGTGGCAGCAGTTCATCGGAAGGTATGATGAACTGATCGCCGCCGCCACGCGCTCCCTGCTGGCGGAGGGGCATCCGTTGGAAGGGTGTGAATCGGTCACACTGACTCCGAGTGGCATCACCCTGACGCGGGATGGGCAGATGCATCTGGGCTTTGAGTTTGCCTCGGTACCGGAGAACTTTTGGAAATCGGAGGCGGATGAACCTTACCCGACGGCCAGCTTGACCTCGGCGCTGGAATTGAAGAGCACGGAGTGGCTGAAGCCGTATGGGTGAAGGGGTGTGGAGATCCCTTATGGAGTGCGGCTGCGCAACCCTGAAAGGGTGGAGCTGCCGCTTTCGAGCGTCTCGTGGTGCGCGTGGGGTGACAGGCTAGCGGAAATTCACCGGCTCCCGCCTTCGAGTATCTTGTGGTATGCGAGAGTCGCCGAGGACGGCGAAAGCGGTAGCTGCGTTCGTTCCTCACTGCGCGACCGCAGTCCATATTCAAACACTGCGCCTAGTCCACATACAGCAGCGCATTGGAGCTGAGGAGGGCGTGGCAGAGGGCGGTGAGGCCGAGGAAGGCGGGGTCGGCGGGGGTCTTGGAGGCGGCGCCGAGCTGGACTTCGAGGGGGGTGGGATTGGCCTTGTAGTACTCGGTCTGGGCCTGCACGAATTCGACGCTCTGCTGCACGTCGGATTCTGAGGGGGCTTTGCCATCGACGAGCTTGAAGGCGTAGCGGACCTGATCGGCGCTGTCTTTGCCGCCTTCGCTCTGCACGCGCTGGGCGAACTGCTGGGCATGCACGCGCATGGTGGTGCTGTTCATGAGCAGGAGGCTCTGCGGACTGACGGTGGTGACGGAGCGGATGTCGCAGCTGGGCTCCATGATGGGGGCGTCAAAGGTGGCGAACATTTCGAGCTGACGCGAGCGGCGGGCCTGCACGTAGATGCTGCGGCGGAACTCGGCGCCGTTGAGCGGGACGACTTTGCCAGAGGGACGGCCTGCGGTGTCGGTGGTGTCGATGCCGATGACGACCTGCCCTTCTTCGTTGAACATGACGGGCACGGGCGCGCCGCCGACTTCGGGATTGAGCTTGCCGCTGACGGCGAGGAGGCTGTCGCGCAGGATCTCGGCCTCCAGGCGGCGCACGCTCATGCGGCTGAGGTAGGAGTTGTCGGGGTCGATGCGGTCACGTGTGGCATCCCGCGTGGAGGTCTGGCGGTAGGTTCGGGAGGTCATGATCTGGCGGTGGAGCTGCTTCAAGCTCCAGCCGCGTGCCATGAAATCGGTGGCGAGCCAGTCGAGGAGTTCGGGGTGCGTGGGCAGGCTGCCGAGAAGGCCGAAGTCTCCGGGGCTGGCGACGATGCCTTTGCCGAAGTGGTGCATCCACACGCGGTTCACCATGACGCGGGCCACGAGGGGATGCTTGCCATCGGTGAGTTCCGTGGCCAGCGCGAGGCGGCGGCCGGTGGTGGGCAGCGCGGCGTTTTTCTCGGGGATCTCGATCTTGCGGAAGGCGGCGAGGACGGTGAGATCGCTGGGCTTCACCTGCTCTTTGGGTTGATCAAACTGGCCGCGATTGAAGATGAAGGTGGCGGGCACGGCCTCGGGCTTTTTGGGGAGCTCGGTGAAGGCGTGGAGGAATTCCTGCTTCGGCTTGGTGGCGCGCACGGCGGTCGCTTCCTCGGTCATCTTCTTCAATGTGTCCGCGTGCTTGGTCTTGTTGGTGGTGTCGTAGAGATAGAGCGAGCCGGAGCTGAGCTGGTTCACGCGGGGCCAGGCTTTGAGGAGCTTGGTTTGATCTGCGGTGCGCTTCTTGACCTCGGTGCGGTAGGCGGTACGCAGGGGGGCGCGGTCTGCTTCGGGGGCTTTGGCGAGTTCTTTCTCCAGCACTTCGGTGATGAACTCCTCGGCCTTGGCAAGGCGTGCGGTGTCGAGCTTCTTGGCCTCGATTTCGATCTTGGCGGACTCGGCGATTTCTTTTTCCGTCAGCAGTGAGACGAGGCGGCCGCCGGGGGCGCGCCAGGACTTGGTGTCAAAGCCGGGCTCAAACACGGCGCGCAGGCGGTAGTAGTCGGCCTGGGAGATGGGATCGTAGCGATGATCATGGCACTGCGCGCAGCCGATGGTGAGGCCGTAGAGGGAGGTGCCCACCATCTTGAGGGTGTCGGCAATGTTCGCGTTTTGCGTGGCGGCATCGTTCTTCTCTGCGGTGCCGTTGGGGGACATGCGGAGGAAGCCGGTGGCGGCTAGTTTTTCGATGGCATCGGGCGCGAGGTCCTTATACGGCATCGGCACCATTTCATCGCCTGCGAGCTGCTCGCGCACGAACTGATCGAAGGGCTTGTCTTTGTTGAAGGCGTTGATGACGTAGTCGCGGTACTTCCATGACCAGGGGCGCTCGATATCGCGTTCACCAAAACCTTCGCTGTCGGCGTAGCCGGCGGTGTCCAGCCAGTGGCGGCCCCAGCGTTCGCCGTAGTGCGGAGAGGCGAGGAGACGGTCCACGAGGCGCTCGATGCTGAGCTGCGGATTCTTGATGTAGGCGGCGACGAATTCGTCCACTTCGGCGGGAGTGGGCGGCAGGCCGATGAGATCAAAGCTGGCGCGGCGGATGAAGGTGACGGGGTCGGCTTCGGGCGAGAAGGAGAGGTCTTTTTCGGTGAGCTTGGCGGCGATGAAGGCGTCGATGTTGGTGGCACCTTTTTTCTCCACCGGGGGCTTCACGGCGTGAATGGGCTGCAGCGACCACCAGGCGCGCTCTTCATCGGTGAAGGCGTGCTCAGGCCCGAGTTTCTCCGGCTCGGGGCGTGCGGTCTTGGCACCCTGCGCCACCCAGGCTTCGAGGGTGGCGATGTCCTGATCCTTGAGCTTGGTTTTGCCCTTGGGCATTTCGCCTTTTTTGACGAGGTCGAGGAGATGGCTCTCGGCCACCTTGCCGGGGACGATCACGGGGCCGTCCTTGCCGCCTTTGAGGATGAAGCGTGCGAGGCGCACGTCCAGCCCGCCCTTCATTTCGCCCTCTTCGCCGTGGCATTGAAAGCAGTGCGTTTTCAGGATGGGGCGCACGTCTTTTTCAAACATCACGGGTGCCGCCGCTGCCCAGGCGGGAGCGGCTGCCAGCAGCACGAGGGCGAAGTGTGTATGGGGGCGACGAATCATGTGGTGAAATTACGGGGTGGCGTGCTTCGCTCTTGCATCCCAGTCTCAAACCGGGTGACATGGGGCCAGCCAGCGTTTTTTATGCCAGCCGAGTCCATCATCGCCCGACCCAAGCCGACCTACTGGCTGAGCTACCTGCTGGTCATGCCGGTGGCGGGTTTTATGTTTGCGGCGTTCATTGTCGTGGGCGGCAGCGCGATGCTGGGTCACAAGCCGACCCGCCCGGAGATGCTCAGCGCATGGGCCATTGTAACCACGCTGATCACGCTGTTTGCGGTGAACATTGACCGGCGGAGACCGCACTTTGAACTGACGGATTCCGCGCTGCGGATTGGTCGCGGCAGCTATGCGACGGTGATCCCGCTGGAGGAGATTGAATCCGCTGTGTTCGGTCTGCCGGAGCACACGCCGTGGTGGTTTCGCATCATGCGGTTTGCGCCGCAGAGCCGTGGCGCGCACCAGTTCATTTCCATGACACGGGCGAATACGTTGTTCATCCGCTTTGGTGAGCGCCGCTACGTGCCGCTCTGCTTGTACTACACTTGGATGCAAAATGGCCGTGAACTGATGGAGTCGCTGCGGGAGCGGCTGAGTGAGAAACTCGTTGGCGCTGAAAGCTACACGGCGGCAGAGGTGAAGGCGCTGGGTCTGGCGAAGTTTAACCGGGTGGGGACTTTGAAGGGGTGATGCGCAGGCGGGCTTATTTGCCATCGGGTGCGGATGGAACGTTCGAGTTTGCCGCAGAGGGGCAGAGAGGCAGAGGGAGCAGAGAATGGATTCAATCTCTGCCGCATCTGCTCCTTTGCTCCTCTGCGACAGAAACGCATGGCCCTTCAATGTTCAAATGGCATGGCATTCGCCGCTCCCAGCCGTGAAGTATGAAAAGCAAAGAGCTGCGCCCGGCATGACCCGGTGGCGCAGCTCGCAGCTAGGACTTCCCTTTTCTACTTCCCGGCCACGGCGTCATCCACGGCGCTGTCGAGGACGTCGCAGGCTTCGAGGAGGGCTTCTTCGGTGACGGTGAGGGGTGGGCAGATTTTCACGGTCTGGCCCCAGGCGCCGACGGGGGCGAAGAGGAGGAGGCCGCGCTGGTAGCAGAGCTCGATGATGCGATGGGCGAGATCGTGGTTCGGCTCTTTCTTGTCCGGCTGAATGATCTGCATGCCCGCGACGAGTCCGGCGCAGGTGACATGGCCGACGACGTGAGGGTGGCGCTTTTGAATGGCCTTGCAGCGCTCAAGAAGGATGGGGCCGAGGCGTGCGGCGTTGCCGGTGAGGTCTTCGGCGAGGAGTTTTTTGATGTTGGCCACGGCGGCGGCGCAGCACACGGGATTTCCGGTGTGCGTGCTGGTCATGCTGCCGGGTCCGAACTGATCCATGATGACCTCACGGCCGATCACGGCGCTGAGGGGCATGCCGCTGCTGATGCCTTTGCCGCAGCAGATGAGGTCTGGCGTTACGCCATAGTGCTCGAAGGCCCAAAACTTGCCGGTGCGGCCAAAGCCGGACTGCACTTCGTCAAAGGTGAGCACGACGTTGTACTTGTCGCACCAGGCGCGGAGTTTTTCGATGTACTCGACGGGTGCGAAGTCGGGGCCGACGCCCTGATAGCTTTCCATGATGACGCCTGCGATGTTGTCACCGGTGAGGCCTTTGTCGGAGACGGCTTTGAGGAAGCTTTCGAAGCTGATGTCTTCCGTCCAGTAGCCATCCGGGAAGGGCGCATTCATGATGGCGGGGTCTTCATTGACGATCCACTCCTTCTGCCCGGCCATGCCGCCGGCCTGCTGGCTGGCGAGGGTGCGGCCATGGTAGCCGCGGGTGAAGCCGATGATGCCGATCTTGGTCTTGCCGCCGACTTTGATGCCGTGGGCGCGGCTGAGCTTGATGGCGCACTCGGTGGCCTCGCTGCCGGAGCTGAGGAGGAAGACTTTCTTCAATCCTTCGGGGGAGACGGAGGCGATGATCTCGGCGGCTTCGGCGCGTTCTTCGCTGGGGAAGACGTAGTTGTGAATGAGGCCGCTGTTGATCTGGTCGATCATGGCCTTGCAGATTTCCGGCGCGGCGTGGCCGGCGTTGGTCACGAGCACACCGCTGCTCCAGTCGAGCCACTTGTTGCCGTATTTGTCGAAGATGTGGATGTCCAGGGCCTTGTCCCACACGATGGGCGGCATGCCGCGCATGGACTGGGGCTCAAAGTGACGCAGCTTTTCCAACGTGGCGATGGAGTCCGGGTGCGGCAGTGGTGTGCAGATGCGGCGATGCTTGGTTTCGACGTGTGGAACAGTCTGTGGTGTGATGCTGAATTCTTTGCCCATGGAATGATTGTGGAGGAACCGGCTTCATGCTGCTACTCGCTTTGCAGCATGTCGCGGTATTTTTGTGCGCATACGAATTATCTGGCCGTCTATATAATTGTGATGATGAGACGACCTGAACGCACGAGAAGCGGGTGCGCTTAGGGATTCTCAGCGCTCTTTTGCGCATGCAGCGTACCGGCTGCGCCCTCGGGCCAATACGCGCCGTCTTCGATCCACTCGCGCAGCATGCCGATCTGATCGTCCGTGAGGCTGACCTCGGTGCGCGGCATCATCTTGGGGTGCGTGCCGCCACGCTGCACGGCGCTGATGAGCAGGCTGCAGTCGGGATCTTCCGGCAGGATGTAATCTCTCCCGCTGGAGCTGCGCTTGAAGGCGGTGACTTTCGTCATGAGATTGAGCGAAGGCGGCGGCAGGCTGCCATTGTGGCATTTCAAGCAGTGCTCCTGCAGCACGGGCTTCACCTGCGTGAGGAAGTAGTGCTCGCGCGCGCTCTTGCTGGCGGGCGGCTGCGTGCAGGCGGTGACGATGAAAAGGAGGGGAATAAAACGAAGGATCATGCCATGAGCCTAACGACGGCGCTGAAAACAATCTACACCGTGTTTGTGCAATCTTACGCTGAAGCTTGACGCCAGCCCGCAGCCACGACCACATTGTACGAATGCCCCGCAAATCCAAACCTGAGTCCAACGGCCACTGTCGCATCGTATTGAGCGGAGGCCCCGGCGGCGGCAAGACGACGGCGGGGGATCTCTTTCGCCGTGAGATGGGTGATGAGGTGGTGATGGTGCCGGAGGCGGCGACGATGATGTTCAGCGGCGGCTTCCCGCGTGTGAGCATACCGGACGCCGTCCATGCGGCGCAGCGGGCGATCTACCATGTGCAGATTCACCTGGAGGAGGCGGTGATGGCGCAGCACCCGGAGCAGATCCTGCTGTGTGATCGTGGCACGGTGGATGGCGCGGCCTACTGGCCGAGCGGACCGGAGGGCTTCTTTGAAGACATCGGCAGCACGCTGGAGCGCGAACTGTCACGCTACGATGCGGTGATTTTCTTTGAGAGCGCGGCGGTGGGCCACATGAGCATCGAAGGTGGGAATCCCATCCGCAACGAGACCATCGCGCAGGCCATCAAGCTGGACCGCAAGCTGCGGGAGCTCTGGAGCCAGCATCCGAAGTTCATGCTGGTGCCGCACAATCCGTCCTTCTTCAAAAAGATCAGCTTCGGCCTCGGTGTGCTGGATAACATGGTGAGCGAACTGGGATGTCAGGAGCGGAAAAAGAAGAAGTAGGGGCGGCGAGCATGCTGGGAGCTGCGCAGCGCGCCGGTGATCGTCAGGGCACAGCGCGTCCCTACCAAGCCTGGATGGAACTGCTTGCCCACTGCTCATGGCAAGGTGGTAACAGTATTGTGACGAGGTAGTGTTTGAGGCAGGAGGCGGGCATCTCAATGATGGGTGAATGTTCAAGCCACGACATAACGAACTTCACTGCTTCCTCCAATGGCGCCGGCAGACGCGCTTTATCCGCCATCATGGCGGGCCGATCATGGCGGTGGGACTGTTTGTGACGTGCCTGTGGTCGGTGTGGCGGGCGTTTGAGAGCCGTCAGGCGCAGCAGGAGAGCGCGCCGACAGTGGAAACGAAGCGGATGCAGGAGCTGGACCGCACGCTGCAGGCGTCCAAGATGCCGAAGCTGTGAAGTGGTGAGGCGGTGGCGTGAGGGCCGACCTCGTGACGAAAACGTTTTACTTGGCGTGTTTCGTAAAGGGCGGTGAAAGGCGATGTCTGGTGACAAGGTCGTTACTATTCACAGTGTTTCCGTGTGTTTGGCGGGAGTGAATGGGTGGCGGCGGAAACCTGACCTCTCCCCTTCCCTTCTTTGCATTCTATGAAAACGAAACTTCGTATCAAGACGCTGTTCATGTCGGATGTGCATCTGGGCATGGCGGACTCGAAGGCGGTGCAGGCGGCGCATTTGATCCGGCACTGCAAGTGCGAGAAGCTGGTGCTGAATGGGGACATCATTGATGCGTGGGCGCTGAGCGGATCGGGGCGCTGGACGCAGGAGCACACGCACTTTGTGCGGACGGTGCTGAAGAAGATGGAGAAGGAAGACACGGAGGTGATCTACCTGCGCGGGAACCATGATGACATCTTGGAGAAGTTTCTGCCGTTCAAGCTGGCGGGTCTGTCTCTGGTGGAGGAGCACATTCATGAGTCGCCGCACGGACGCTACCTGGTGGTGCACGGGGATGGGTTTGACCATGTGACGACGAACCATGTGTGGCTGGCGAAGGTGGGGGCGGTGGGCTATGAGCTGCTGCTGCGCCTGAACCGGACGTACAACGCATGGCTGCGCTGGCGGAACAAGGAGGCGTTTTCTCTGAGCCGCTGGGTGAAGATGAAGGTGAAGGGCGCGGTGAGCTTTGTGGGGCGCTACGAGGAGCAGCTGCAGAAGCTGGCGAAGTGGAAGGGCTGCCATGGGATCATCTGCGGACACATCCACACGCCGGCGGACAAGATGATCGAGGACGTGCACTACCTGAACTCGGGCGACTGGGTGGAGAGCATGACGGTGGTGGTGGAGCATCTGGACCGGACGTTTGAGGTGCTGAGCTATCATGACTTCTGCCGCCTGACGGGACGTGAGCCGAAGGGTACGGACCTGAGCATGGACGTGAGCGACATCAGCAACCGGCCGCTGGGGCTGCCTGCGCCGGTGGTGGCGTCTGAGGCGGGTGAGGAGGAGGAAGCGGAGGAGATGGTGGGGGTGTAGGCTGGATGCTGGATGCTGGATGCTGGATGCTCGATGCTGGATGCTCGATGCTCGATGCTCGATGCTCGATGCTCGATGCTGGATGCTCGATGCTCGATGCTGGATGCTGGATGCTCGATGCTCGATGCTCGATGCTCGATGCTGGATGCTGGATGCTGTGAAGCGAAGAAGGGACTGAGATGCGAAGTTTGTTGATGCTTGAGCAGTGGACTGACTTCTGATCCAACCTTCAACAGCCATCTGCGTGGGGTGGTTTTGTGGACGTTGTTCCGGAACCGCCTGCTGCGAAGCGAACGCGGGACTGCAATACGCAAGCTGGGTTTGCGAGGTCTTGGAGCGAAGGCTGGAAGATAAAAGCAGTGGCGGATGACGAGTAAGCTTTGGGTGGTGGTTTGATGATCCTATTGGAGATAGGCGGTGAACCTATTTGGGGTATTGTGTGGATGTGGTGTGAGTGGATTGTATTTTTTCATGGCATGTCCTGTGCTGGCTCTTTTTTGAGACTATCAATAGGCCGTGCGCCTATTCATTACATCCCTCCAAACCTAGTTATAAACGGACTATTCTTTGCCTACGTAATCGCGGTGAATTTTTTCAATCGGGTGAATCGCTCGGCTTTACTTTGAAGTGGCTTGGCCTAGCATCATAAACTGATATGAGATCCAGAGAAAACTCCGTCGTGTTCAGCCTTTTGAAAGTCACTGAGAACTGCAAGGCGCGGGTGTCCCGCCCGTCCAGATGGACGGCGTTTGTGTGTGCGGGGCTGGCGGCGATGACGCTGAGCGGCTGTGACCACAAGGAGGCGCACCATGAGGAAGAGGCGGAGTCTCAGCTGGTGCTGACGAAGCCGATCATCCGGGACACGGTGATTTCACGTGATTATGTGTGCCAGATCCGGTCCTGCCGGAACATTGAGATCCGTGCGCTGGAGCGCGGCTACCTGGAGGTGGTGAGTGTGAAGGAGGGGCAGATGTTGAAGGAGGGGGATCTGATGTTTTCGATCCTGCCACGGGTGTACACTGCTGAGGTGAAACGCACGGAGGCGGATGCGCAGGTGGCGCGGGTGGAGTATGAAAACACGAAGCGGCTGCTGGACTCCAACGTGGTGTCTGACAAGGAACTGACGATGGCGAAGGCGAAGCTGGACCAGAAGATGGCGGAGGTGAACCTTTCACAGACGCATCTGGGTTTCACGACGATCAAGGCGCCGTTTACGGGGCTGATGGACCGCCTGCGGCTGCGAAACGGCAGCCTGGTGGAGGTGGGTGACCTGCTGACGACGATGTCTGACAACAGCGAGATGTGGATCTATTTCAATGTGCCGGAGGCGGACTACCTGGAGTATGCCTCTGAAGTGCAGCCGGAGGAGAGCAAGAAGGTGAGCCTGATCATGGCGAACGGGAAGCTCTTTGACCAGAAGGGGCGTGTGAATGTGATCGAGGGTGAGTTCAACAACAAGACGGGCACGATTCCCTTCCGCGCGGACTTCCCGAATCCGAAGGGTCTGCTGCGGCATGGGGAGACGGGGAACATCCGCATGCAGCGGGCGCTGAAAAATGCGCTGCTGGTGCCGCAGAAGTCGACGTTTGAACTCGGGGGTGAGCAGTACATTTACACGGTGGACAAGGATGACGTGATCAAGCAGGTGAAGATCAAGGTGATTGAGGAGCTGGAGGATCTGTTTGTGGTGAAGGGAGCCTTGACGGACAAGGACAAGATCATTTTTGAAGGTCAGCGACAGGCGCATGATGGCGAGAAGGCGCACGAGTACCGCTATGAGGAGACGAAGGATGCGTATGCGAATCTGAAGCTCCACGCGCAGTAAAGTCGATTGGGAGTGTGGAATTGGCGGTGCCTGGAAATCTGTGGTGATTTGCGCCATAGACTGACATCAGGCGCAAGGTTCCATTTGTGCCTGAGTGGCGGGACTTTGGGGACGTTCGTCCGGAACCGCCTAAAGGCGGAACTACAATACGTACGCTGGGTTTGCGATGGCGTGGAGCGAAGTGAACTTACGGCATCGAACATTGAATGCTGTACATTGAATGCGAATGCTGGGCGATACTCTTGAATGAACATCCAACCCCTGTTTTCTACCGTACGTTAAGGCCATGCCGCGAGTGATCATGCATATGGACATGGATGCGTTTTTTGCATCGGTGGAGCAGCGGGACAATCCGGAGTACCGGGGGAAGCCGGTGATCGTGGGATCGCCGCCGGATCAGCGTGGGGTGGTGTGTGCGGCGAGCTATGAGGCGCGGAAGTTCAAGGTGCGGTCGGCCATGCCTTCGCGGACGGCGGGTCGGCTGTGCCCGGCGGGGATCTTTGTGCGGCCACGGATGGAGGTGTACCGGGCGGAGTCGGCGCGAATTATGACGATTTTGCAGGAGTTTACGCCGATGATCGAGCAGGTGTCTGTGGATGAGGCGTACCTGGATGTGAGCGCGCATGCGGACCCGGCTTTGGAGGTGGATGCTGCCATTGAAGCGGCGCGGCCGATGGCGGCGGAGATCAAGCGGCGCATCCGCGAGGTGTGCGGGCTGACGGCGAGTGTGGGGATCAGCGCGAACAAGTTTCTGGCGAAGCTGGCGAGTGATTTCCAAAAGCCGGACGGGCTGACGGTGATTTTGGATCGGGACAAGATCGCGTTTTTACGACCGCTGCCGGTGAGCGCGATCCATGGGGTGGGGCCGGTGACGGCGCAGGGGCTGGAGGCGCTGGGGCTGCGGACGATCGCGGATCTGCAGGATTCGACGCAGGCGCTGGAGGCGGTGGCGGGGTCGTTTGCGGCGAAGCTGCGGGAGCGTGCGCTGGGGAATGATGAGCGTGAGCTGGACCTGAGCGAGGAGCGCAAGAGCATCAGCGCGGAAAACACGTTTCTGAATGACACGGACGCGAGGCCGGTGCTGCGGGCGGCGCTGAAGGAGATGGCGCTGGATGTGGCTAAGACGCTGGGCAAGCACGGGGTGGGCGCGATGACGGTGCAGGTGAAGGTGCGCTACAGTGACTTCACGACGCTGACGCGGCAGATCCGGCTGGAGGAGCCGGTGACGACGGAGCGGGAGATCTACCGGATGGCGTGCTACCTGCTGGCGCGGGACCGGCTGGTGACGGGGCCGCTGCGGCTGATCGGGATCGGGCTTTCGACGCTGGTGGCGCCTGAGCAGAGGCGGCAGTTGAGGCTGGGGATTTGAGGGGGGCTGGATGCTGGAGGGCGTTATATGGCGTGCGGCGGGGCGTATTGATGACGCTGCTGGTGGACTTGGGGTGTGGTGGTGTCCTGGGTTTGCTTTCCGGCGCGGATGGCGAGTACCAGGGTAGCCTCGCTGAGGCTCGACAACCCTTCGCTATGTTACGAAGCCCCTTTGGGGCTGAGGGATGGCGGAGCGCTGTGGAGTGTTGAGTGTTGGAGCAATTGAGCGGCTTCGGTAGATTACGCGGCCTTGGCTAGTTCGGGAATCACGGTGATGGCGGCGTATTCGGCGGCCTTGGCAGCGCGGGCCAGGCGCATGTCGTAGTCGCGTTGCAGATTGAGCCAGAATTCGGCGCTGACGCCGAGGGCGGCGCCGAGGCGGATGGCGGTGTCCGGGGTGATGCCGCGCCGGCCTTTGACCAGATCATTGATGCGGCTGACGCTGATGGAGGTGGCCTGCGCCAGCCGATACTGACTGACGCCGACGGGCGCCAGGAATTCGAGGAGCAGAATCTCGCCAGGGTGTGCCGGGCACAGGGCTGCGGGGCTGGCCTTGGTTTTTGCGGTTTTGGTTTTTGCGGCCTTGGTTTTTGCGGTTTTCATTTTGAAGGGATGTTTTGGAATGGGAGCCGGGCGTGACGAATGGGAGTCAATGATAGTCGGTGAAACATGCGTTGCGGATTTCGAGGGGTGGCTCGGTGCAGGTGAAGGTGATGCGCCACTGCTGATTGATACGAATGCTCCAGAGTGGCGGCTGGCCTCTGGGCTGGCCACCGAGCACTTTGCATTGGAGAGATGGCATGGCCTGGAGTTCGGCGATGCTGGCGGCGGCGTGCATCATCTGGAGCTTGCGCAGCGCGTTGTTCTGCAGTTCCAGCGGGACACGTTTGACGGCCCTGCCCTGAAAAATCGCATCGGTGTTTTTGTCCGCGAAGTGAATGACCATGGAGGTAAAATACCCAATAACGGAATGTCGGCCAGATTTTCTTTCTGTTTTTGCGTATTTTTGTGGAGGGAAAGAGTGGGACTGGACAGGATTTACAGGATGGTTTGATTCACAGGATTGGTGTGTGGGAGGTGGAGTGGTGGGCGGGTGGCGAGTGCTGCGGGTTCGGAGGGGCGTGCTCCTTGGGCGCTGGGGCGTGGCGTGCGGGGATGGGTGAAGTGTGGGGCATTTGGCACAGTCAATGTGCGGGTGGGGGGCGATTATTGTGAGAGACAGGCGGGGATTGGGTGGTTATTCTCTGGCTGCTGTTCTGAAATTTTTACTGCTTCGCTTTTTATGAAAACTTCGCTTTTGCTTGTTTGCGCCTTGGTGACGGCTGGTGGGCTTGTGTCTTGCACGGGTGATTTGTACCGGCGCACGGTGCCAGCACGGACGACTTCGACTTCGGCGAAGGTGGCTCCGCCTGAGTTTGGATCTCCGGCGTATGTGAGCGGCCTGCGCCCGTATGGTCGGCCGTATGAGCGGAGCGGGTTCTACCCGTACAGTGAAGCGCGCCCGGGCGGGATGGGGTACTATGACCGTGTGGCTTCGCCGCATGGTTCGTATGAGTACATTTACCATGACATGGAGGTGCCGCATCCGGCGCCGGGGACGCCGCTGAAGGAGAAGACGGTGCGGTATACTTCGCGCTATCCTAGCTCATGGGGCTCGCCGGTTTGGGTGACGACGTACAAGCCGGGGATGTTTGCGCGGCGTGGGAATGGTGCGGCGCCTGCTGCAGCGCCGGGGTCGGGATCTGAGTGAGGGTGGGGACGATGCGGTGTCTGTGCGATGCACAGGATGGATTCATACCATGATCCGTTGAAAACAGATCTGCATCTCAACCGAAGAAGGCCATGCGCTTGAGATCGTAACTGGGCTGTCTTTGCAAACAGGACCAGCGATGTAGGGGGATCATCTTGCCCCCGACTGGGAGCGGTGGGCGGAGCGGGAGCGTGAGGGATCGGGACGATCCCTCTCCGCCGGAGTTCACGGTGCGCCAGGAGGAGCGGAGGAGGTGGATGCTGAAGACTATGGCGAAGATGAGCGACAGAATCGCCATGGAGATGTGCAAGGATAGGTAAAACCAAAATGCGAACGGGCTGTCTTTGCGGCGGTGGCGGCGCCCGTGATAGCCGGGGGCTTCCTGCCGAGTCCATGACAGCCAGGAGACGAAGGTGAACAGGAGGCCGAAGATGAAACACATGAATATGCCTGCGAGCTCGTTGGACATCATGGGGGTGCTTGGCGGAGCGATGGGTGTGGGATGGAGGAATGAACGGAACTCTTTCGCCTCAGCGCTCTCGGAGATAGTGCTGATCACCAGTCGGCGTCGGCGGGAAAGTTGTCATCGACTTTGACCTGATCGTATTTGATACCGTAGATGGTTTTGATCCGGGCTTTGTCACCTGCTTCTTCAAACCAGCGGGCGGAACACCATGGGTAGTCGCGGGCCACTTGCACGAGACCGTGCTTGACGGCGTTGTGGTGAGTGTAGTTCAGGCGGGCGAGGTAACTCTCTTCATAGGTGAGGAGTGTTTCACGGAAGTTGTGCCAGACTTTGCGGCCTGGTGTGGCGTCCAGTCGATTGACCCAGGCGGCGAGCTTGGAATGGAAGGACTTGAGCAGGGAGCCAAGGTTTTCGGGAGCCTTGGTGCTGGCGACAAAATGGTAGTGATTGGAAAACACGGCCCAGGCTTCGAGCTGCCAGCCGCCGTCATTCAGCGTTTTGAGCAGGCCGCGCTGGACGATTTCCAGCCGGTCGCGGCCCTTGAAGTGATGGGCTTTTTGATAAGTACCCGCCGTGACAAAGTAGGTGCCGCCGACTGTGAGATGATGCGGCGGCGCGTGGGGTGCGGGTGTGCAAGCCTGAAAGGGTGGAGCTGCCGCTTTCGAACGTCTTGTGGTGGGCGTGGCCTGATCGGTTGGCGGATGGTCACCGGCTCCCGCTTTTGGCTGGTTGGTGGTAGGCGGGAGTCACCGAGGACGGCGAAAGCGGTAGCTGCGTTCGTTCCTCACTTCGCGACCGCAGTCCATATCAGAAGCGTCGGCGCGCGGAGTTATTTGGAGTGCGGTCGCGCAGATGCACGGCGCAAGCCTGCATCGGAGCCACCGCTTTCGAGCGTCTCGTGGCTTGCGTTAAGTAACTGGCCTGCGCGCGCCGGGGAGCGGGTGCTTCTGAAGAAGCTGCGGCATATCGACAGCCGTCCGGCCTGCGAAAGCGGTAGCTGCGTTCGTTCCTCACTTCGCGACCGCAGTCCATATGGGAGGCTTTGCGGAGCGGGTGGATCGAGTTCGAGGACGATTGAGTGGCTACTGCGTCACGGGTATGGCTTTGGGGATGTAGTCGTCTTGGGGGACGGGGATGGCGGCGGGGACGCCGCCGGGGGCGCTGGTGCTTTGGTAGGGGTCTATGCCGAGGACGACGCCGGAGACTGGGGTGACGGGGATGACGCGGGCTTCGCCTTCGACGAAGAGGGCGCGGGGGGGCGTGGCGAGGAGCTGGGAGGCGGGGGCTTTGCCGTCCCAGCCTTTGGGTTTGCCCTCAGTGACCATGGCGAAGACGGCGGCCCACAGGGGGAGGGCGGCGGTGGAGGCGGTGGTGGTGGCGCTGATGGGGACGTCTTTGTCATGCCCGATCCAGACGAGGCAGGTGCGAGCGCGATCTGAGCCGATGAACCAGGCGTCGGTGCGTTCGTAGGTGATGCCGCCGTAGCCGGCGATGCTTTTATTCGCGAGGCCGTGGGCGAGGAGGGGCTTGCGGTATTCGGGGCGCTCCATGCCGGTGATGAGGGTATCGCGCACATGGGCGATGGCGGCGGGGGTGAAGATCTCGCTGCTGCGCACGGTGGGGCCGGCGAGGAGGTGGGGGGTGGAGCTGGTGCGGCCGTCATTGGCGATGGCGGTGAAGGCGTGGGCGACTTCGATGAGGCGAAGGGGGCTCTGGCCGAGGGTGAAGGCGGCCTCAGTGCGGAGGGGATTGGTGAAGCGGCAGCGGCCGAGGGCGGCGCGAAGGGGCTCCAACCCGACCTGATAACCGAGGCGGACGGTGGCGGCGGTGCGGCCTTCGAGCAGGGACTGCTTGGGAGTGATGGTGGTGCCGGTGTAGGTGACGGGATCTCCCTCGGCTCCCCATTCGCCGAGGGTGCCGGTGAGTCCGCCGATCATGGCCTGCTTGTTGTCGAGGGGGCCGTCGATCTGGGGGGCGTCGGTGATGTCTGGCTGGGCGGTGAGTGCGGCGGCGTAGACGAGGGGGAGGAAGGCGGTGCCGAGCGGGCGGATGCCTTCGAGGGCGCGATTGAAGGGGCTGGTGGTGAAGTCGCGCCCGCCCTGCATGGCGAGGATGGCGCCGGTGGTGTTGTCGAGGACGATGACGGCTCCCTGGAGGTCTTTGTCGTTGGGGGCGAGGGTGTCGAGGTGCTTGCGGACGAGGGTGTTCAATTTGTGCTGCCAGTCGAGGCGCAGGGTCATGGTCATCTCCGGCGGGGTGCCGGGCTTGAGGCCGAGGCGCTGGAATTCGGTGCGGGCGGCGGCGAGCATGTAGCCGGTGCGGACGCGGCTTTTGTCATGGTTGATGGTGAGGGGCTGGGCGCGTGCGGCGGTGGCTTCGGCGGCGGTGATGCTGCCGGTCTCTGCCATGCGCTGGAGGGTGAGATCGCGCTTTTGTTTGGCGAGCTTTGGCTGGGTGATGGGGGAGTAGGCGACGGGGGCCTTGATGATGCCGGCCAAGGTGGCGGACTCGACGAGGGAGATGTCGTGGACGTCTTTGCCGAAGTAGGTGCGTGCGGCGGCGCCGACGCCGCTGCAGCCGGTGCCGAGGTAGATGCGATTGATGTAATGGGTGAGGATCTGCTCCTTGGTGTATTCACGCTCGATGCGCATGGCGAGGAAGATCTCGGTGATCTTGCGCTCATAGCTGCGGCCCTGGAGGCCGAAGGCATTGCGGGCGAGCTGCTGGGTGATGGTGCTGCCGCCCTGACGGATGCCTTTGGCGGTGAAGTTTGCCACGGCGGCGCGGGTGAGGCCGATGATGTCGAAGCCGGGGTGGGAGAAGAAGCGGGCGTCCTCGGTGGCGATGATGGCCTGAATGAGGGTGATGGGGACGTCATCGAGGGTGACGATCTCGCGCTCGATGTCGCTGGCGCTGCCGATGGGCGCGGCTTTGGCGTCTTTGATGAGGGTTTCATTCTGGCCGCGCGTGAGGGAGGCCATGTCATAGGTGGCGGCGAGGGCGGAGTAGTGGCGCCAGATGAAGCCGAAGGTGATGAGGCCGATGAGCGCGAACACGGCGCAGGTGCCGCCGATGAAACGGAACCAGCGCGGGAGGCGGAGGTAGCGCTCGCGGAGGGAGGTGAAGAGGCGCGGGATGGAGGCTAGGATGGCGCGGAGGGCGGGCATGAGGCGAAATGACGAATGACGAAACCAGACTGACGAATGCGGAGGGCGGAATGCGAGAGGCGGGAGCGCTGGGGGCCGGAACCGGCTGAAGCCGGGACTACAATACGGCGGTGGGTGGGGCGAGCGGGGTGGGGTGTGGCGGAACGGTGGGATCGAGAACGAGGAGTGGAGGGCTTAGCGGAAGATGCGCTGGAAGAAGCCGCCGATGCCGGGGGGCTCGTTGTATTGAGGGGTGCCGCCGTAGTAGCCGGGTGGGGGCTGGATGAGTTCGGGGGTGAGGGGGTCGTTTTCTTCGGGGACGTTGTTGGGCTGGAATTTGACGTCGTGGGCGGTGGGGCGGTCTTCGATGTCGTGGAGGACTTTGGCGATGATGGGGGCTGCGGTGCCGCCGCCGGAGAGGCCCCCCTGCCCTGCGTTCCCTTCGACCATGACGGCGAAGGCGAGGGGCGGATTGGTGTCTACAAATCCGGCGAACCAGACGACGTTGGCCTTGGCTCCGCGCAGCACCCACTGGGCGGTGCCGGTCTTGCCGAAGACGGCGACTTTTTTCAGGCGTGCGGCTTTGCCGGTGCCGCGGGCGTGATTGACGACGCCGAACATGCCGCTGCGCACGGTTTCGAGATCCATCTGGCTGACGGGCATGAGGGCCTCACGGCATGGGATAGTGACGTCTCCGAGGCGGCCAGTCTGGGACTGGGTGTGGGAGACGAGGCGGGGGCGCGGGCGGCAGGAGCCATTGGCAAGGGTGGCCATGACCATGGCCATCTGGAGGGGGGAGGTCTCGGTGACGCCCTGGCCGATGGCAAGATTGGCGAGGTCGTGATTGGAGGGGGCGGTGCGGGGGAGATTGCCAGTGGCGGCTTTGAGCGGGAGAACGGGGGCGACGCCGAGGCCGAACTCGTGCGCCATGTAGAGGATGGGGCGATCACGCGTGACCATGGCGGACTGGTAGAAGTAGGTGTTGCAGGAGCGGATGAGGGCGGCGCGTGCATTGAAGAAGCCGTGGTCGTCCTTGGACCAGTTGTCGAATTCGCGGCCGTCGATCATGAGGGAGGGGCCGCAGTCGAACTCCATCTGGGCATCGACGGTGCCGGCGCGGAGTCCGGCGAGGACGACGATGGGCTTGAAAATGGAGCCGGGGGGATAGGTGCCGAGGAGGGAGCGGTCGAAGAGCGGGCCGTCGATGTCCTGCGTGAGGGCGGTGAAGGCGGACTCGGAGATGCCGCCGGCGAAGGCATTGGGATCGTAGTGCGGGAGGCTGGCCATGGCGCGGATGTCTCCGGTGAAGGCGTCAACGATGACCATGGCGCAGCGGTGCTTGGACTGGGAGAGGGCATTTTCCGCGAGGCGCTGGGTTTCGAGATTGAGCGTGGTGACGACATCGCGCCCGGCGGCGGGCGGGGCGAAGACCTGCTGGTAGGCGACGCTACCAGCGTCTGCCATCATGAGGCAGAGTGTGCCATCGGTGCCGGTGAGCTGCTTATTGAAGGCGGCCTCGAGTCCGGTGGCGCCTTTGGTGCGCTGCCAGAGGGGTTCATTGCGGAGGATGGTGCCGGCGGGCGGTGCGCCGTCTGAGGAGACGTAGCCGAGGATGTGGGCGGCCATGCCGGCGTGCGGGTAGTGGCGGATGTACTCGGTGCGGAGGCTGGCGTGGGTGTGTTTTTTGGGATCAATGACGATGTCCTGCGTGAAGGCATCGCTGACGGTGATGGGGAGCTCGCGGCGGGAATCGTAGTGGCGCTTGAGGGTTTCGGCATCGGGCAGGCGGGCGACGGGGAGATCGGCCTTGGTGGCATCGATTTCCTGCTGAAGCCAGGCGGTGTAGGTGTCCAGGGTGCTGCGCTTGTCTGCGGGCACGGTGAACTGAAGACGGCGCACGGTGGTGTTTTGCGCAAAGGGGCGGCCTTTGCGATCGAGGATCTGGCCACGGGGCGCGGGGATGGCGAAGTAGAAGGGCTTGACGTCGGAGCGGGAGCCGGTGCCGGGGACGAAGCCTGCGGGGGGCTCTGGGACTGGGGCAGGTGCGTCTGCGGGCGGAGTGGCAGCGGGAGTGGGTGCGGCGGCGGGAAGCGCTGCAGCGGGAGCGGGTTCTGCGGTGAGGGGTTTCGTGCCGGGAGCCGGGGGCTCTGCGCTGTGGACTTGAGCGGTGGCAAAGGTGAGGGCGCAGACGGTGAGCGCGGAGAGGAGGTGCCTTCGCCCGGTGGAACTGCCTGTGGGTGAACAGGTGGCAGTGGGCGCGGGCCATCGGTGATGACTGAGCGCTGAGGAGGGGGCGGACGAAGAGGAGGAAATCACAGGCAGGAAATGAGGAGGAGACTACGGCGAACGAGAGCAGACCGCCAACAAAACCGGCAGTCGCTATCTATCGTGTGTGCGGCTGGTTTGGACGCGCTGAACGGGTGGAAGTTCAATTTGAGGGGATGAGGCGACTTTCTGACGGTGAGGAGGGGTGGGCGCTTCACATTCTTTTCGACTAAAAAGGGGGAGCTCCCCTGCCCTGCCCGGCTTGCATGAACTGCGTGGGGACAGAATCATAAACGCAAGGGGGCGGTGGGGTGCGATGCCATAACTGAAGGAATCATTCACTATGAAAAGCAGGGATTCATCTCAGACAAACGCCACGGAGGCTGACTCATCGGCTCCGGCGGCGGACCGACCTGCCACGGCGTCCAATGTGGAAATGCCGCAGCCCACGGTGGTGGAGGATCCGGAGGCGCGGGCGCTGCTGGCGGAAGATGAGCTGGGGAATCTGCCGCTGCCGCCGGAGATTGTATCGCCACGGCTGGCGGAACTGGAGACATGGGACGCGCCTGCGATGGAGTCAGGGTATCGCGTGGCACCGCAGGCTGCGGAGGATGAGTCGGAGTTTCCCGAAATCTTTGCCGAGGAAGGTGCGGACGAAGCGGAAGAGGAACGCCGTGTGCTGCAGGAGGAAACGGAACAGCTCCTCGATCACGAGGAGAAGGAGCGGGAGGAAGCGGAGGATGGAGAGAGGGAGAAGTGAGGGGTGGTGTCTGCATGACAGACATCAGCGGGCAGATTGGACAGGATTAACAGAATGGCAGGATTCACAGAATTTTCTGAATACCCATCCAACAGCCCGCATACCTGCCAAGCTTTCAAAAACCACGGCCTCCCAATTTTGTTAATCTTGGAATCCTGTTAATCCTGTCAAAATCTGGGGCGATGAGCATGGCAGACATCAGCAGGCTGATTGGGGGCTTGTGAAAAGCTGTGGATGGTTCTTTCGGATATGTTGTGACATGCGTTGGCTGAGCGAGTCTGCGGAGGACTACCGGCTCCCGCTTTCGGGTGGTTGCTGGTAGGCGGGAGTCACCGAGGACGGCGAAAGCGGTAGCTGCGTTCGTTCCTCACTCCGCGACCGCAGTCCATATCAGAGGCGTGAGCTTGCAGCGCGAATTTGGAGTGCGGCTGCGCAACCCTGAAAGGGTGGAGCTGCCGCTTTCGAGCGTCTCCTGGTGGGCGTGAGGTGATGGGCTTGCGAAGAATCACCGGCTGCCGCTTTCGGGTGGTTGCTGGTAGGCGGGAGTCACCGAGCACGGCGAAAGCGGTGGCTGCGTTCGTTCCTCACTCCGCGACCGCAGTCCATATTATGGGAGGCGGGCATGCGGGTGTTTTTTTACCGCGTAGGAAGCAGATGCACCACGGGGGGTGTGGCCTGCTGGGCGGTGGTGCTGGCGGTGCGGAAGCGGCAGTAGGTGTAGAACTTTTCGCCGTCGAGGATCATGGTGGGGACTTCCTCGGTTTCAATCTGGGGCTGGGAGGCGGGTGGTGCCGCCTTTTTAGGAAGGAACCAGCTTTTGAGCATGTTCATGGCAGTGACGAGTGAGGATGGTGACTGCGCGGAGTTTTTGCGGAGGAGGGCTAGAGCTTGGCGATGGTGTCGCGGAGGCTCTCCTTGGTCTCGCCGAGCTTCTGCTGGAGGCGGCCGAGGACTTCTTCGTCTTTGCCTTCGGAGAAGAGGAGATCGTCGTCGGTGAGCTGGGCGTACTTCTGCTTGAGCTTGCCTTTGATTTCGTTCCAGGTGCCGTTGAATTTGAGCTTGGTCATGGTGTTAGGGTGGTTGGGGGTGAATGGAGGAAAAAGGGTCAGTCGGCGGCTGAGGGGTCGGTGAACTCTCCCTTCTCTTCATCATCGATGCCCTCGTCTCCGGCGGCTGTGTCAATGTCGTGTTCCTCATCGGTGTCGACGCCGTGATCGCGGACGATGATGGGCTTTTCTTCGGGTTCGAGAGGTGGTGGCGTGAAGGGTGGCTCCGGCTTTTCTGGGAGTGGCGGAGTGTCGGCGGCGGCTGTGGGTGAGATCGTCTTCATGGTTTCAAAACTAGGGAGGGGTGAATGGGGGCGGGTGATGATGGGTGGAGCTTATTTTTCGCGTCCGCGGTTGTTGTCGAAGTCATCGCCTACTTCATCATCGATTCCTTCGTCTCCGGCGGCTGTGTCAATGTCGTGTTCCTCATCGGTGTCGGTGCCGTGATCGTGGACGACGATGGGCTTGGGTTCGGGTTCGAGAGGTGGGGACGTGAGGGGCGGCTCCGGCTGTTCAGGGAGCGGTGGTGGGGTGAAGGGTGGCTCCGGTTTTTCTGGGATTGGCAGGCTGCCTGCGGCGGCGGTGAGGGAGGTCGTCTTCATGGTTCAAAAAATACGGAAGGCGGCGGGTGCTCACAACCCGATGCGCCCCTGCCCCGGAGTTCAGGGGAAGCCTGAGGGCGCATCAGAGCGGCGCATTGATGCAGCCAGACAAGGGGATGAGTGCGAAGAAAGAATGTCACTCCGGAGGCACACCATGAAATACCACTTCTTTCCACCCTCCACAGGACTGCTCTTCAGCTCTCTGGCCATGCTGAGCCTCAGCGTGATGGGCACCGAGCCCGAGAAGCGTGAGGGCGGAGCCAAGGATGCGGATGGCACGGCGAAGAATGAGCGGGAAGAAGAAGGCGATGCGCGGACGCCGCTGGAGCAGTCCCGATGAGTGAACACCTCCGTGCATGAGAAAAGCGCGGGCAAGGCGCCGGTGGTGAACCCGCGCGAAGTTATCATGCGTGAGTGTCAGTTTATTGAGCATGGCTCCATCAAGCGGGCCGGCAAAAAGCTGCAATTTGCGCGCGCGGATGTGTGTTTTATGAGTGTGATGGAAGCGCCGAGATTTTATCAACTTGCCGAGGGGCACGCGATTTTTCGACCTGCTGGCGAGCTGAAGCTGGTGGAGGTGCTGGAGATGGTGACGGGGGCGGTCTCCTATGCGCGTGAATCAGGTGCGCGACGGCTGCTGGTGGTGCTGACGAGTGTCCGGGGGATGCAACCCCCGAGTGCGACGGTGATGTACCGATACGTGCGCGACTGGGCGCGGGCCTCCGGAGGGCTGGTGCGCGTGGCGGTGGTGACGACGGCGGAGATGATCGACCCGAGCCGGTTTGGCGTGACGGTGGCAACGAATGCGGGGATGGCGGCGGATGTGTTCGTGGATGAAAGAGAGGCGCTGGAATGGCTGGTGGGGTAGAAAGTTTGGCGTGGCTTTTCCGGGGGCTCTTTGGGTGGCACTCTGTCCGAAGGTCGTGCTCCTATGACGAGACCATGAACCCACCGGCCGGCGGCTCAGGACTGGAGCAGGGTGGCCAGGGCCATGGCGAGCATGAGGCCGTCTTCGATGATGGTGACGGTGGACATGGGGAGCTGGAAGACGGTGCCGAGGCAGGCGCAACGGATGGCACGCCCGGAGATGACAGCGCGCAGGACGCCGGCGAGACTGACGGCCATGACGAGGGCGGTGATGCCATTCACCCAAAGGGGGCTGAGGTTCATGAGGTAGGCGAGGCCGAGGCTGAGCTCGATGAAGGGATAGACATAGCCGTAACTGGGCAGGGCTTTGGCGACGAGATCGTAGCTGCGGTAGGCATCGGCAAAGCCGCGGAGATCGAGCAGCTTGAAGAAGGAGAAGGTGACGAAGAAGCCGCCCATGAAGAGGCGCATGGCGAGGGGGAGATCGAGGGTGCGGTGACTGATGCTGACGGCGGCGATGACGAGGAGCAGGTAGGCGAGCAGGAGGAGGAGCGGGCGGTAGGTCTGCACGCTTTTTTCTGGCAGTGCGGATGCGGGAGCGGCGGGGGTCTCTGACTGCACGCGGTATTTTCCGAGGGGCTGCAGCCAGTCGTTCATGGAGTCGTCACTGAAGGGGGCGCGGGTGGTGATCTGCGCCTGGGGTGGGCTGAGGGTGACGGTGGCGGCGGTGATGTCGGGATGAAGGAGGAGGCGGGTGGTGACTTTTTCCACGCAGGAGGCGCAGGTGAGTCCGGTGAGGGGGAAGGTTTGGGAGTGGTTCATGGTGGGGTGGAGTGTTGAGGGTGGATGAGGCGCTGTCGTGATGATTCGCGTCTTCACTGCTGCACACGCGTGAGGTTAAAATGTGTTACAGGCTTTTTTTGGGCGCTGTGGCGCGTATGAATCAGGACATGCGCACCGACCCGCTTCTTCAGCATCTGGATGCCTTCATCGGCTTTGCGCGTCAGCGCACGGGGGATGCTGAACTGGCGGCGGATCTGGTGCAGGAATGCCTCATGAAGGCGCTGAAGGCGGACCATGTGCCGGAGGATGCGGAGGGTGTGGTGACGTGGTTTTACCGGGTGCTGCGGCATGCGATCATCGATGCGCACCGCCGCCGCACAACGAGGGATGCGGCGCTGGAGAAGCTGGTGCATGAGCTGCCGGAGGCGCTGGAGCCGGAGGACGAAAGGACGCTGTGCCAGTGTGTGATGCGGCTGCTGCCGGCGCTGCCGGAGGCGGATGCGGAGCTGCTGCGGCGTATTGATCTGGGTGGGGAGACGGCCACGGAGGTGGCGGCGGAGATGGATCAGCGGGTGAACACGATCAACGTGCGGCTGCTGCGGGCGCGAAGGAGGCTGCGTGAGCAGGTGGAGCGTGTGTGCCGGACGTGCGCGACGCATGGGTGCCTGGACTGCGACTGCGGGTAGGATGAGGTCTGGGCGCGGAGAGATGGGCGAGATCTCGGAGGAAGCCGGGCGGTGAATGCACAGCGTTATATTGACCTCACTCAATGGCCGAAGTAAGGCGGTGCGCCGTCATGTTAGATCCTGTGTTTCTCATCGTCTTTGTCACTGCGATTGCGTGGATGCTGGCGGGTGGTGTTTTCACGGTGCTGAGCTTTGTGGCGTTTGATCACTTGCTGCGGCGGGTCTGGGCGGATTCGGAAGAGGCGTGGATCGAACTGGGGAAGCCGAGCGGATTTTTCTGGGTGCCGCGCGGTGCGCGCAGCGGCTTCCTGACGGGCTTTGTGCGCAGTGACCTCTATGGAAAATGGGCGGCGGTGGATGAGGAGCCTTTTACGGGGTGCGCCGAGGGCCTGGGCAGGCTGAGGCGGTACCGGCGGATGGCTGGCTGGTGCCATGCGGCGGGGGCGCTGCTGCTGGTGGGTGCTGCGGGGATGGTATTTGCAGGGTGAAGTCTGGTATCAGGCCAGGCATCATTTACTTCACCTTGGGAAGGTCATCGGGTGTGCTCTCTGCGGGCATATAAAATTGATGCAGCGACGAATTGGCAGGCAAAAAAACAGCTGATTCCAAGTTCAGCACCCCATAGCAATTTGGAACCAGATCTTCCCGGGTAATTCACCCGTAAAGATGCCGTGGACCGGCGCTGCGCTGGGATTAAAAATGTGATCAAGGCCGCTGACTTTCACGTGCGCCTTGCTTTCGCTTTTGTCATCGACCTCGCTGATGGCAAGGTCTCCTCCTTCGGCCCAGGCACGATGGAAGGATTCGTAAATGCTGGCCCCCATCAAATCTCGCTTTAAATATCCGATGATGGTTTGTTTGCTGGTGTGGCCCGCATGCACCGAAGCAAGTTCGGGAATCTGTTTGGGAACAGTGTCACGCTGGAGCAGATGATGCAGAAGGAATGCCAGCAGCACTCCTGCGAGAAGGCCTGTGATGAACGAGGGGCGCGTGAACATACAGGTGCAGATCCATTCATCTGCCGGTTTCAATTCCTCAATGGATTGGCTTGAAGGATTTGGCGGAGGCGGGTCCAGCATTGGGGGAAACAGGAATCAAGGAGGTGCAAGACGGGTCTGGTGAATGGCAGCCAACGTGCCCCGCGGCCTTCAGGCGGCCCAAGAGATCCATGCTGTGACAGAATGCATGGGCGGGCCTGGATGCGACGTGGCATGCAGGGACGATCAGGCCACGGCGGTGCCTTTGTCAATTCTTTGGCCCCCCGCCCTTTCGGATTTGGCAACGAAGGGGGCGGTCCACGCCATGGCTTGCGCCTGCAACTCTAAAGCTACTCTTAATTGCCAGGTGGCGACACTCTCAATATTTCTGAGGCCTGTTTGGCGCGCAAGCGCTGCCCACCCACCCCAGATAATGAAGACTCTCAACACACTCCCACTCCTCGCCGCGCTGGCTGTCACTGCGGTGACGCAGATCCACGCCGGTGTCCCCATGGCCTCCGGCCAAGGTATCGCCGCTGCTGCCTCCGAACCCGCTGTGTCCGCCATCAATGGCAAGCTGGATGCGAACTACGGGGCGATCAATCGGAGCTCCACGCGGGGTGTGGCGGGGACGCTTTCGGTGCCGCTGGGGAGGCGCTTTGGGGCGCAGTTTGACGGGCTGTATCAGCATGGCTTTGCGACGAACATCTTTGGCGTGGGCTCGCACTTCTTTGCGCGTGATCCGGGCAAGGGTCTGATCGGCCTGGTGTTCAGCGGGATGACGAGCCAGAAGTTTACGGATGTGATCGTGGGCGCGGAGGGGGAGTACTATTTCAAGCAGGTGACGCTGGGCGCGGTGGCGGGGTATGACAACTACGACTCGCATGTGCCGACGACGTTTCCGGGGCTGGCGACGCATCAGAGCTTTGTGGCGGCGCGGCTCTACGCGGCGGTGTATCCGATGGATGACCTGATGGTGCGGCTGGAGTACCAGAGCCGCTTTAACCACAACTTCTGCATGGCGCATGTGGAGTGGCAGACGCCGCTGAAGGGCGTGGCGATCTACGCGGACGGGGGTGTGGGTGAGAACGGCTACGCGCACCTGCTGGGCGGGATGCGCATCTACTTCGGCGGGGACAAGTCGCTGAAGGACCGCCACCGCCAGGATGATCCGGACAATGTGAACTCAACCTTCATCGGCACGAACAGCGCGGGATCCACGAACACGGAGCCTGCGCAGGAAGCGCCGCCGCCGGAAGAGTGCCACGGCGGGTGCGGGTGTGAGTGCTGCTGAAATGGTTTGTTTGATGTGTGGAAAAAACGCCCGGTGGGATAGCCTGCCGGGCGTTTTTTTTTGAGATGCGCGGGGCTTGGTGGATGCTGCAGTATGATTTTTAAGCACTGTTTGTTTGAACAGTCTTCCAATCTGTGCCATAGGGTGCGGCATGAGCCCGAGTCCCCGTGATCTAGCTGAAATGGCCGCTGCAATCGAAGGTACGGAAGTCGCCGCACGCCAGTGGCTGCAGGCGGGTTTTTCCCCGGGGGACGCGGCGGCGTATGTGCGTGCGGGGTGCTTTGATGTGGACCGTACGGAGGAGTTGCGCCGGGCGAACATCACGCCAAGTCAGATCGCGGCGCTGGGGCTGGGCTGGGACTTCTGCGCGGGCAAGGTGGCGCTGGAGGAGCTGCGTGATTTTCGGCTGCCACAGGGGAAGACGCCGATGCTGTGGTGAGGGGCGTCAGTGGCTGGTGAAGGCGGAGCGCATTCCAGAGCCGATAAAATATCGGCGCTCCCAGTACGGAGGATGGGCGCGCCGGGATCAAAGCGGGGCCGATGGGAGGACGTGTGGTCTTTTATGGCATCTGGTGGCATGCAGGCCCTGCTTCTTCGTCAGTTTTTTGATGCTGGGGCTAGTCGATTGCCATCACGTGGATGATGCCCTGTTTGGCAGACCACAGGAGCGCGGCGGCTTTCCACTGCTCCCAGAGGGGGCCTTTGCAGCCGTTGAGGCCGTGGCCGCCGGTGGGGAGTTCGAGGAGCTCGACGGGGAGTTTGTGGTATTTCATGGCAGCGATGAACTGGCGGCTGTTTTCGATGGGGACGGGTTTGTCATCGATGGCGTGAGCGAAGAAGACGGGCGGGGTGTCTGCGGTGACCTGGAGTTCGTTGGAGTAGAGGCGCACGAGATCGGCGGGCGGGGTTTCGCCGAGGAGTTCTTTGCGGGAGCCGGTGTGGGTGTACTCGCCCATGGTGACGACGGGGTAGATGAGCCAGGCGAAGTCGGGGCGTGAGCTGAGGCGCTCGACGGGATCGGTGGCGTCGGGCTTGCCGGCATCGAAATGGGTGGTGGCGGTGGAGGCGACGTGGCCACCGGCGGAGAAGCCGAGGATGCCGATGCGCTGCGGACTGAGGTGCCAGCGCGTGGCATTGGCACGGGTGAGGCGGAGGGCGCGCTGGGCATCGAGGAGGGGCACGGCGTGGCGGAGCTTTGGCAGGCGGTATTCGAGGATGATGCAGGCGATGCCGTGTTCATTGAGCCATTCGGCGATGGGGTAGCCTTCGCGGTCGGTGACGTGGCGGATGTAGCCGCCGCCGGGGCAGAGGACTATGGCCATGCCGCTGGCTTTGGCGGCGGGCGGGAGGAAGACTTGCAGCTCGTGCGTGCTGGCTTCGAAGGTGCCATCGCCAACGGGGGCTTTGCCGGGCCAGAGGGCGATGCGCTCGGTGGGGGTGGGCTTGGGGGCGGGTGTTGTGGCTGCTGAGGCGATGGGCTTTGCGGGGGCTTCAGCGGCGGGGGTGAGTGAAGTGAGGCTGAGCGCGATGAGGAGGAGGAGCCGGGAGACAATGCGAGGGAGCATGGGAGAGAAAGTGTTTGGGAAGAAGAGGTGCGAAATGAGTACGTGGGAGTGAAGAGAACCTCTGTTCAAAATCGCGGAATCATGAATTTGTCTGGATCGATTGCCGGGGGTGAAACGGTGGGATTTTAACCGCTGATTAGACGCTAATTCAGAGGTCCTGAAATTTGCATCAGTTTGTGGCAAGCCTCTTACTTTGCAGAAGCGGGCGCAGGCGGCTTGGTGGTATCATCGCGCTGGGTGGTGACTTGGTAGGTTTTGCCGTTGGTGATGATCTGGACGTTGCCGTGGAGGCCGGTGACGTAGGTTTTTGTGCCGAGGGCCTGGAGGTCTTTGGTGGAGCGGATGCCACGTGCGTAGCGTGGGAAGACGCTGGCGATGGAGACTTCGGGGTGGGTGGCTGCGCCGAATTCTTTGGGGATGGGATGGATGCCGTGGCCGGGGGCTACCAGGATGTGGCATTTGAGTTTTGATTTGTCGACGAAGGGCATGAGGCTGGCTTCGATGTCTTCGGTCTGGATGTCGCCGGGGAGGAGGAAGACGATGTCGCCGAACTGGATGCGGAGGGCGAGGGAGTTGGCGTTGACGAGGAAGTGGGAGGGGGTGTCGTTCTTGGGACGGGTGGTGATCTTGGGATCGTTGAAGTAGGTTTTGGGCGGGGCGATGACTTCGATCTTTAAGTCGGGGTCGAGCGCGAGGGTCTCGCCTGCGGTGGCGCTGAGGTAGGCACCGCGTGCGCGGAATTCTTCGCGGACGCGGGTGTAGTGATCGAGTTCGTCACGGTTGGTGCCGAGGTAGTCGGCTTCGGCGTCGCTGTGGAAGAGGTAGCCGCAGTCGATGAGGCGATTGATTTGGAAATGGTCCTTGAGCCAGAGCAGGCCGCCGAAGTGATCGTAGTGGGCATGGCTCATAAACACGCCATCGATGGTGGTGACGCCTGCTTGGGCGAGGTGTGGGGCGATGAGATCGCGCCCGGCATTGAAGTTGGCGAGCCAGCCGTCGGAGGAGAGTTTTTCTGGGTGCGCGGTGCCGGTGTCATAGAGCCAGGTCTTGCCGGAAGGCGTGCGCATGACGATGGCGAGGCCGGCGCCGCGCTGGATGTCCGGGATCTCGAGGACGGTGAATGTGAAGGTGGGCTCGGCGGCGGGGACGGTGGCTGTGAGGAAGGTGAGGAGCAGGAGCGCGGTGAGGGTGCGGAGGGGCATGGGGGCGTGGCAGATGGAAGGGATTGAGCGTTCAGTAGAAAGTGCCCTTGGTGCCATTCATGCCTGTCATCCTTACCAAGGCAGAGCCCGGTAAAAAGCCAGCACTTCAGCGTAGGCCAGTTCGAAGTCTGGAAGATCGCCCTGGACCTCGTCTTTTAAAGTGTGGTAGTCGGCGGCGGCCCGTCGTTTGACTTCCTCGTCATTGAGCGAATCGCGGGTGGGCTCAATATTGCGCGATCTCGCTTTAATCATCAGGCTTTCAAAAATCGCTGCTTCAACGCACCCGTTTCGTGACATTCGGGAGAGAAACGCCAGATCATAGACGTCCTGCCGACGATAACGATCTCGTTCGATCTGCTGCAACAGAGCGCGAAACTTTTCAGCCACAAGTTCTGCAAAAGGATAGGCGTTGACGCTCTGATCGAGCCCGACAAGGACCTCGTCAGTGTTTGAAATGGCTTCATTGAGACTGTAGTCGATCGAAATGACGCTGGTTGACTGGAGCTGGATCAATCGGCGGTGCTTCGCAGTGCCTTTGTAGGCGTAACCTATCTTCAGCTTGATGCTGGGAAAGCTGGCGTTGACCTGATTTGCCGGCTGGACCTTGCAGCCCTGCACCCGACAGTCGAGATCATAATCAAGAGCCTCCACCGACAGCCTCAGTGCGGCGTCCAGACGCCTGTGCACCTCATCCGGATTGACCTCGCTGAGCTTCATTGAGGTGGAGAAGTCAATGTCCTTGGTGAATCGCACACTCTGATAGCGCACCGCCAGGAGAATGCCTCCTTTCATGATCATGTCCGCCCGCAGCTGGGTGTCGTGCGCAATGGCAGCCAGTACCGTGTGCACCGCTTGGCGCAGTTCGCGCTGGTTATTGGGAGCCTGATTGACCCATTCTGCGATGTCATGCTGCATGCTGTTATTCATGGTTCATTCATGCCCGTGATCAAAGGTTGAGGGAAAGACACCATTTATCAGACCACGTGGGCATATACTCCGCAGATGCATCCAGTTTTCTCGATCCGCCGCGTTGTGCAAACGCCGCCCAGCTCTCTACAGTGACATCCTTGAGTTTCATGCGCTCTTCGAGAATGTATCCAGCACGAACCTTGTCGATTTTGGCACCGTGAAGATCAATTTCTTTGACGATCAATGGGAGATATTGGGTGCCCTGCTCTTCAAAAACCTCCATGACATGACGCATACCGCCGCACAGTTCGGGGTTTCGAAGCATGTCCAAAAAGGTCCGCCCGAGACTGGAGACTCTCAACGTTTTGCCCTTCACTATAACATAGGCGCCCAGATGACTGGAGGCAAAGCGATGCACGTCTCGCCGCCCAATTTTGTCCATTTTTAACCGCAGGAGTATAGGCAGGCCATTGCTTTGATAGATCGCATAGTCTTGCTTCAAATCCTTCTCCATTCTCTCCACCGCAAACTGCTTCCATGCCTTTGCATCTGGCGATGACACGAACAACGCGGAGGGAATGCGCTCAGTGAGCCCGTGGTGCGCCATGGCACTCAGGTGGGAAAGGTAACAAAAAGGGTCAATGCTGCACGCGACTTCTTCAGCGTCGTCATCTCGCCGTCCCAGCAGACTATACACCGATGCACTGCAGCCCCGAAGCGAGCGCAAGACTCCGGCTTCAAGCAAATCTGCAAGCTGCCGGCTGAACTCTGCTGCGGTGGCGAATTCTTTTTGAAGTCGGGTGATCTTCTCTCCTTGGTACTCCTTTTGGACATATAGCCTGTGAACAATCAAACCGAGTCGATACGGCGTAACGACTGGTTCCTCCACTTCCCCCAAAGAAAGTGTAATCGCTTTGATCAAGTCCATTTTGAATTGATGGTCATACCAGTTACATATGTCCTTAGGACATATGTAACTGGTATGATTCTTTGTCAAATCGGAATCCACCTCATGAATGGAAATTTGGCAGCTTGACAATAGATCATTGCTGAGTTAGTACCTACGTCCTAAGGACGTAGGTACTAACTCAGAGGATTAAACAGCAAAGCATTTCGTTCATTCAGCAAGTGATCATCCTTCGAATTCTTGGCGGCTTCGCATGGCCTGCTGTTAGACCGAGGTTGTCAGGTGGTGGAGCTGGCGATGCGTGTGAGTGGAGCTGCGGCTGCTGTTTTTCAGAGATCGTAGAGCAACCGGGAGGCGCTGCTGGCGCCGGGGGGGAGGTCTGGGATGGATTCGAACTGGAGGCCGGGGATTTCGGCGGCTTCGGCGGCGGCTTGGACGGATTCGGTGACGAGGATTTCCCAGGCTTGGGCGATGTCTTCGCCGAGCTTGCTGGCGGCGTTGACTTCGCGGCCAAAGACATCGTGGTCGCCGATGCGGAGGACGGGGCCGTAGCCGAGGCCGATGCATTGCAGGATGTGCTCTTCCTGGGGCTTGCCGGCGTTGTAGGCTTTGGCGGTGCGCTGCATGTCGATGGCGCACTGGAGGGCGCTGGCGACGGTGCGGAAGATGATGAGCATGCTGTCGCCTTCGACCTTCAAGAGGATGCCGTCGTTTCTGTCCACGCAGGGGGTGAAGATGCGCTGAGCCTCATAGATGACCTGCAGAAAGTGGACGATGCCAAATTCGGCGACGTGGCGGGAGAAGCCGGAGAGATCGGTGAACATGACGGCCCAGGTCTCGCCAAAGAGATTCCAGATGCGTGCGTCCACGGCGGCGCGGTCTGCGCCGGGGGTGAGGCGCTCTGCAAGGAGTTTTTCCAGCCGCTCCTGAGAGGCGTGGATGCCGACTTCGTGGACGGAGGACATGAGGGGTTCCATTCAAAAAACGTGGTGGTGGGTGCGGGGCCGGTGAGGCGCGGTGGTGGAGGGGAGGACGGCGGGCGTGGATGGTTTCGAAGGGGGTGGATGCTAGCTTTCCAGATGGGGATGCCAAGGTTTTCTTGGGGTGGTGCGCTCCTGAAGGAGTTTTTGTGGGGAGTTTTTCAGGGGGGCGCTTTGTGGGCACAAAAAAATACCAGCCATGGAAGATTCCATGGGCTGGTATTTGATATTATCTCGGCGAGCCGGGGGCTCGTGCTTTAGGCCGGCAGGGCGATCTCGGCTTCGGTTTCTGCTTCTTCTTCCACCTGTGCTTCGGCGGGGAGGGCCAGATCGGCGGCGATTTCTGCCGGGGTGGTGGCGGGGTCTTCAGCTACGTCTTCGGCTTCCACCGGTGCGGCGGCTTCGGATTCGACTTCGGTTTCGAGTTCCTCCTCTTCAGCAGCGGCGGCGGCCTCGTCTGCGGCGATGGCTTTGGCGACTTTGGGCTTGCGGGGCTTTTTGACGGCGACTTTTTTGGCGGCGGGCTTGACGGCCTCAGCGGCGGGGTCGGCTTCCACCGGGAGGGCGGGGAGGAGGTAGATGCTGCAGTTGCAGCAGAGGACGAGGTCTGCGTCTACGTGGCGCATGTCTGCGAGCTGGCCGCTGGGGAGGGCGAGATTGCAGCCGCCGCAGGTGTTGTTGCGCATGCGTGCGGCACCGCGCTTGCCACGGGAGAGGCGGGCGTCGTAGTGAAGGAGGACGGAGGCGGGGATGCGGGTGCGCAGGCCTTTGGCGTCCTGGGTGAGCTCGATGCTGCGGGCGCTCTTGGGCTCGAGGCGTTTTTTGGCGAGGTCGATGTCGCTGAGCTGGGCGAGGTCTGCGAGGAGGGTGACGGTGGCGGTGGTGGGGGTCATGGTCGGGGCTGGGTGCGTTCTGGGGGCGGTGGGGTTGTCAAAGAGCAAGGACACGAGGGGTGGGAGGCCTCGTGGTGTGGGCGACGGAATGATCTCCGGCGTTGCCTGCGCGGTTCTTCATGCGCGGGCGGGTGCACCTGTGTGTACAAGGCATGGTGTGGAGGTGATAAGCAAGTGCGATGGGCTGCGATGATGAGGGGGCGAAAATGAGAGGGTGAAATGCAAATTGTATTTTTGTGGGGGGGCTGTTGTTGGTTGTTGGTTCGAGGGGGCGGTGGGCGGTGTTTGAGGCGGGGGCTTTGAGTGAGGAGGTGGCGATGGGAGGAAGGATTCTACGGACGCGACACAGCGCGTCCCTACCAGTTCCTACCATGGCTGTGCGGGGCTTTGGGGTGATGGAGAGAGATCCCCGGGGCTGGTGTGGCGGCTGGGACGTTTGTGTCTGTCGCAGAGGGGCGGAGAGGCAGAGGGGGCAGAGATTGAATGGGCTGCCGCTTGGCTGTCGGCGCTGCTTTGACTGACTGTGTGTGGTGGTGGTGTGGGGGCTTTGAGGTTGAAAGGAATTTTTGAAAAAGGGTCCGGCAGGTTGGGGAAGTGGGTGCAGAGTGTGAGGCGGCAGTGATTTGCCGGGTGCCGCTCCCCTTCCCTTTTTCCTGCGATGAATTCTTTCTCTGACTACCTGAGCAGCGGCCATGCGTGGCTGTATGTGCCTGTGGCGATCTTGCTGGGGGCGCTGCATGGGCTGGAGCCGGGGCACTCGAAGACGATGATGGCGGCGTTTATCATCGCGATCCGCGGGACGGTGTGGCAGGCGGTGCTGCTGGGGCTGTCTGCGGCGGCGTCGCACTCGCTGCTGATCTGGGTGCTGGCGGCGGTGGCGCTGCACTATGGCGGGGAGTGGAATGCGGAGACGGTGGAGCCGTATCTGCAGCTGGGCTCTGCGGTGCTGATTTTCGCGCTGGCGGTGTGGATGTTTATCAGGACGCGGCGTGAGGTGGCGGAAGCGGAGGCTCATGGAATGGGGCATGGGCATTCGCATTCACATGGGCATGGGCACAGAGATGCGGGGGGGTTTGAGCATGAGGTGGTGATGCCGGTGGGATTCAAGGTGCCGAGTCTGCGGGCGGCAGGTAAGCGGACGCATGGGGTGCATGGGGGGATGCTGCTGGACACGGGGCATGGATGGCTGGAGATCGCGGTGCATGAGGACGGGGTGCCGCCGCGTTTTCGGATTTATCCGTGCACGGCGGGCGGTGCTGCGATGCCGCTGCCGAAGGGGACTTCTTTGAAACTGGAGACGGCGCGGCTGGACGGGAGCACGCAGGTGTTTTTGTTTGAGCCGGGGGCGGGCTTCTGGGAGGCGACGGCGATGCTGCCGGAGCCGCATGAGTTTATGGCGACGCTGACGCTGGGCCATGCGGACCACGCGCATACGTACCGGCTGAAGTTTGCGGAGGCGGCGCACGGGCATGAGCACGGGCATGAGCACGGGCATGAGCACGGCCATGGCCACGCGCCGGTGGTGGCGGAGGAGGTGCGGCCGGAGGGGGATGTGTACCAGGATGCGCATGAGCGGGCGCATGCGGAGGACATCGCGCGGAGGTTTGGCAGCAAGCACGTGACGACGCCTCAAATTGTGATGTTTGGGATCACGGGCGGGCTGATGCCCTGCCCTGCGGCGTTTACGATTTTGCTGGTGTGCCTGCAGCTGAAAAAGGTGGCGCTGGGCTTTGCGATCGTGGGTGCGTTCAGCTTTGGCCTGGCGCTGACGATGGTGACGGTGGGCGCTGCGGCGGCGTGGAGCGTGCAGCATGCGCAGAGGAGATTCAGCGGCTTTGGCGAGTGGATGCGGAAGGCGCCGTATGTTTCATGCGTGCTGCTGACGCTGCTGGCGGGCTACATGGCGTGGGCCGGATGGCATGGGCTGGTATACGGGCACGGGCATGCGCACTGAGTGTGGGACCTGAGCTTTGGGCGAAGGGTGGGAGAACTGATTTTTTTGCGGAGGGCTCCGGCTTTCGACGGGGTTGCGGTGGGCGTGGAGTGAGAGGCTAAGAGGAAATGTCGGCTGCCGCTTTCGGGTGTTTTGTGGTATGCGGGGTCAGTCTGCACGGCGAAAGCGGTAGCTGCGTTCGTTCCTCACTGCGCGACCGCAGTCCATATGGGAAGGCATACGGAGGTGATTTGTATTTTTGAGACGCTCTGCTTTGGAGAGGCCTGCTGGGTTCAGGCAGGTGCTGCCAAAGAGGCTGGAAGCGAGCTTGAACTGGGTGTGGCACTGCGCCACGCTGGTGGTCAGGCTTTGTCTGCGTCTGATCCCTTTATGAAAAAATTTGCTGTCATTGTTCATGGTCAAAACTTTCTGATTCAGGATCAGGAGGACAAGTTTCCGAGTCTGAGGGAGTTTTACATCCATGCGTATCCGGAGGCTGAAACGGCAGAGGCGGCCGAGGGCCTGGCGCTGGAGCTGGTGAGGGAGCTCATGAAGGCGAGAAAGATGGTGAGAAATGCGCCTGAGAATGCGCCGGTGCTTTTGATCGATGAATGCGTGGAGGTGGCGGAGTGGCCGGATTGCTCGCGGCCGCTGAGCGGGTTTGTGTTTATCGAGGCGTCGAAGAAGGGCTGAGGTGGCTGCTACTTGGCGCGTCCCGTTTGCCGGGATGGAATCTGCGGGGCCTGCTGGCAAGACGAAAAAGCGGGCGGATGAAGCGGCGTGGTGAGCGGCTACTTTTTCTGACGGGGACGGCAGCGAGTGCAGACGCCCGAGTTCCGACCGCGGGTGACCAAGGGCATTGTGTTGGTGGTCATGCGCCTGCCGCACTTCTCGCACGTCAGTGTCCAGGCGATGATGTGGCCGAGGATGATCCAGCCAATGAACAAGGGGACTCCGTAGGGGCACAGCATGGCTGCAATGAGGCAACCCACTCCGCCGAGGATGATGCAGAGATGGACTTTCAGATGGGCGCTCATGGGGTGCCGAGTAGGTACGGAGGGCGGTGATCTCTGTCAATGCGATGGGAGATGTGGAGTGCGGTGCACCTGTCGCGGGTATTTACACGGGGACATGGGGCGGAACCGGCAGCTAAGTCATCCCTTCAATTTCATGCCCGTTCATAAGCTGCCCCGGCACCGCGCAGTTCACTTCTCTGTCAGCGTGGCAAAAAGGACTTCCATCTCGATCTCAGGCCTCTATAAATAGCGATACACTCATCTCCTATGAACGCTCGAAATGTCAGCACCCTGGTCCTCATCAGCTTCTTAATCATTGTGGGCTGCGCATCCAGCCTCGCGGCAGAACCCGTGCAGATCAGCATGCTCAGAAAATCCTGGGAGCAGGCCCGCGCACGCGCCGCACAGCCCGTCGATGAAAGCTACCTGCGCGATCTTCACAAGATTCTCGACACCTTCACCAAGGCCGGGCAGCTGGAAGACGCCATGGCAGTCAAAAACGAAAGCCAGAGCGTGGTGGAAGACGCAGGTGCCGCAGCTTCAAAAGCTACCGATGCCGCCAAACAACCCGCCAAGCTCGCCACCCTCCACAAATCCTGGATTCAGTCCCGCGACAAAGCCCTGCACCCAAGCGACACCGCCTATGTCCGCGAACTGCAGAAACTGCAGGACACCTACGCGAAGGCCGGAAAGCTCGAAGACGCGCTCGCCGCCAAAAGCGAGCTCGAAAAAGTGGGCGGAAATTCCGAAGCCCCTTCCCGCCAGACCCGATCCTTTGTCGGAAAAAAATGGGCCACCCCCAGCGGCAGTCATTTCACCTTCAAGGCAGACGGCACCGGCACCCAGGCCAATGCCTCCGGCAAAGAATGGCCCCTCAAATGGACCCAGGGAGACGACGACCTGCTCACCGTCGATGGCTGGAGTGACGATAAACCAACGACCCTGTATTTCCGCTTCCCCAAAAGCCGCGAAGGCCTCTTCGGCTCATCCACCGACAAGCTCGACAAGCAAGTCTCCGTGAAGTGATCCGCCACCGCTGCGATCAACATCTGCGACTTCAACAGTAAGCAGAATGCCTGTCATGAATGGCACTCGGTTAACGCAGGTCATCGCTATCTTCATGGGTCTGATGGGTCGCTGGGAGCAGCGCCCACTGGGAGCGCCGATATTTTATCGGCACTGGGCGAACGTCCATGGCACCTCCTTGTCGGCCTCACGCAATGATGCGATGGCGATGCGCACGATGCCGGCGCTGGCCCGTAGTTTCATAAAAATAGGAAGGGCTGGGGGCGGCCGGTTTATTTAGCGAATAGGTCCCACGGCCCTCAAAGAGCCGCGCCAAACAGAGCACCCACCCCGGCAGTCAGCGCCATCGCCAGCGCTCCCCAAAAAGTCACGCGCACGATGGACCTCCACACCGGAGAGCCACCGGCCCGGGCCGCCAGGGAGCCCAGCAGCGCGAGAAAGAACAGGGAACTGCCCGCAACAGCCCAGACGAGCGCGGACGGTGGCACCATGACGACGAGCAGCAGCGGCATGACGGCACCGACGGCGAAAGTGGCCGCCGAAGTCAGCGCGGCCTGCACGGGTCGCGCGCTCAGCGTGTCGGAGATGCCCAGCTCGTCACGTGCGTGGGCACTCAGGGCATCCTTGGTCATCAATTGCGTGGCCACCTCGCTGGCAAGCCTGGCATCGAGTCCGCGCGCGACGTAGATGGCCGCCAGCTCCGCGTGTTCACTCCCGCCTCCAGCGGCCAGCTCCCGGCGTTCACGATCAAGGTCGGCGTTTTCTGTATCGGATTGGGAGCTGACGGAAACATACTCGCCCGCCGCCATCGACATCGCTCCCGCCACCAAACCGGCAAGGCCTGCCACCAGGACATTGCTGCGGCTGGATTCGGCGGCTGCCACTCCTACGATCAAGCTGGCCGTGGAGACAATGCCATCATTGGCCCCGAGCACGGCGGCACGCAGCCAGCCCACGCGGTGTGTGCGGTGGATTTCAGCATGTCTCAGCATAAGGTCTTTCGAGTTTCCCGGTGGCCACGGCACGGGCGGGGTGCCGCATGGCATGGAGTGCTGCGCCTAAAGATCGGCAATGATTTTGCGGACCTCGTCCTCCGCCTTGCCCAGCTTCTTCTGGACCCGGCCAAGAAGCTCACGCGCCTTCCCTTCCGTGAAGACAAGGTCATCATCGGTGAGCTGGCCATACATCCCTTTGAGCTTGCCTTTAATTTCGTTCCATTCGCCTTTGAAAATGAGCTTGTTCATGGTCTTTTGAGTTTGGTGGTTAATTGAGTTTGGTGGTTAAAAATGGCGCCTTGGCCAGTGCTTGAGATGAAAGTCTGCTTGCGGGTGGTTACTTGGTGGCGTCCTTGACAGCCTCCTTGGCATCATGCGCCGCGTCCTTCACGTCCTCGGCTGCATCTTTGAGCTTCTCATGCGGACGGGTGTCCATCGCATCGTCGATCTTCTCGCCGATGGTTTTGGGTTTTTCTTTGCAACTGGCAAGCATGCTCAGGGCTGCAGCAGTCAGCGCGGCGGTGATCATCAAGGCCTTGAATGTGATGGGCGATTTCATAATGAGTTCTTGTGGGTGGTTACTTGTTTGTTTGGGACTGGAGTTATTTGCCGAGCAAAAGGCAGACACCCGCAACGATGGCGAGAATGGGCACAAGAATGCTGAGCTGGCCGAGGCTGAACCCAAAAGTGCCGATGAGACCGATGATGATCAGATAGATGGCAAGCAGGAGCATGCCGAGGTTTTTGGTGTTCATGTGGCTGGTGGTGGTGATGCTGAGTTTCTGCGGGTGATGTCGTCTGCCAAGGGTGCTCGCCGCCGTTCAGGCTTTTTTTCCAGCCATCATCAGCAGCAGGATGCCGCCGATCAGCGCGACGCCTCCGACGATGGGCGGCAGGGGGAAGGTATGAGTCCTTTCGGTCGTCACCTGGATGGGGCCCAGATCAATGGCCTTCTCCCGCGTCGTGTATGTGAATCCCTGGTAGCCTAATGCAATGATGCCGATAACGACGAGCACGATTCCGACGGTGGACTGTGGTTTCATAAGAGTGGAAGGCAGCGGTGTTTAGCTTGACGTGAGCGTTCCTGCGCTCGCCCTAACTATAGGTAATGCTGCATGTAACGCGGCTGGCGGGCAACATTCAAGCTGAACCCGCAAATGCGCAATGTTGGCAGACTGCTTCGCAAAAAGCGCAGAGAATCAACAGCCGCCCGATGTTAGGCGTAAAGGTCTTGAAGGCCAGTCAGGGGAAGGCGGTCCTGAATCTGGCATCCCATCAACCAGCCGCCTGCAGCAAAGCATCCTCCACCATCATGAACATCCTCCTCATTCTTCTCATCCTCCTGCTTCTCGGCGGCGGCGGTTATGGATTCAAGTCTGGCAATCACTACCTTGGGGGTGGTGCCAGCCTCCTCGTCATCATTCTGATCATCTTGCTTCTGACCGGGCGTATCTAGCAGCCCGGGGAAAATGGGGTCAGCGGAAAAATGGGGTCAGTATGCAAATACTTGACAGATTGAATCGCTGCGATCCCCTCCCAAAAAAGAAATCATTCGTAAATTTTCGCGGCTTCCAGCATTTCACACATCAGCTCCCACGAAGGCTGATCCACCTTCGCCATCTCGTGCGAGCCGAGCCAAGCTGCCATCGCATCTAGGTATCTCTCCAAGGTCGGATTCTCCCAGGAGCCACGGTCACGGTTCAGGTCATCCCTCAGAGACTCAAGCGTTTGAACGACATCAGCACGAGTTTTCATAAGGGAATAGTTAGGGCTTGGGGGGGGCGGACGGATAAAAGATCGGGGCAAGGGAATCAACTGATTGCCGCAGCGCGCAAGCCCCCGCATCCCCCAGCTAAACGATAGAATCACAGACCTCTCCGAGTAGAAGTACCCAGACAAATTCGCCCCTACAGGCATTCGTCATTCTGATTTCGCCATTCGTCCATCCCCATGTCCCGCAGCCCCCTCATCTCCCGCCGCACCTGCCTTCGTGGCCTCGGCACCACCCTCGCGCTTCCCTTGCTCGAAGTCATGGGCTGGGCAGACACCGCCAAGAAAGGCGCGGCAGTTGCCGCCGCAGCAGCACGTCCCCCCGTCCGTCTCGGCTTCATGTACATGCCGCACGGCGTCATCATGGATCAGTTCTGGCCCGCCACGCCCGAGAGCTACCTCACCACCCCGCCGCCCGCGCTTGAGTCCCTGCGCGGCGTCCTTGATCAGTGCCTCCTCATGAAAGGCATCGGCGGCATCCCCATCGCCCCCTTCAATGGCGCACCGCATGCCCTTGAGCTCTCCACCTGGCTCACCGCCCAGCTCCCCGACTCACGCCAGCGCAACCGCATCAACATCGCCATCTCCGCCGATCAGATCGCCGCCAATTACGTCGGCGCCCTCACCGCCCTCCCGTCGCTCGAGCTCGCCACCATGCCGCAGACGCACAAAGAAAATCAGGAAGGGCTCAACGAAGGCTACTACTCCCACTGCAGCTTCCGCTCCGCCACCCAGGCCGTCCCCGCCGAGATCAATCCCCGCAACGTCCTCAATCGCCTCTTCAATCAAAGCAACACCCCCGGCAGCAGCGGCCTCACCACCGCCGCCACCGCCCAGGCCCAGGCGCTCGATCGCTCCATGCTCGATCTCGTCATCACCGGCGCACGCGACTTGAGAAAGCAACTCCCGCAGGACGACCAGCAAAAGCTCGATGAATACCTCGACAGCGTCCGCGCCGTCGAGCGCCGCATCGCCGCCCTCGAGTTCCGCCAGAAAGAAGCCGCCCTCGAAAAATCCGGCCTCGCCCCCAGCCGCCACCGCGCCACCGACACCCCGCCCATCGAAATCAAAATCCCCGTCGGCGACAAGCGCAGCGAGTACATGCAGGTCATGTGTGATCTCAACGTCCTCGCCTTCCAGACCGACACCACCCGCGTCTCCACCTACATCGGCTCCACGCCGAATGGCGTCTCCTATCCCGAGCTCGGCTTCAAAGACGAGCACCACTCACAAACCCACCACAACAACCAGCCCGACAAAGTAGGAAAAGTCGCCGCCATCACCAAGTTCAACATCGATCAGTTCGCCTACATGATCAAAAGGATGCACAGCATCCGCGAAGCCGACGGCACCCTCCTCGACAACTGCCTCATGCTCTGGGGCTCCGGCCTCGAAGACGGCAACAAACACTCCCGCGAAAACCTCCCCTTCATCCTCGCTGGCAAAGCCGGCGGCACCGTCAAAACCGGCCGCTTCCTAAACAACACCAAAGGCAATCAAGGCGACCTCCTCACCACCATGCTCTCCTGCGCCGGCGTCCCCTTAGACAGACCCATCGGCATCGCCACCAAGCAGATCAGCGAGATGAAAGCGTAGGGGGGCGTGTTCGTGCAGGCCATCCAACGCGGCCAAACAACGATCAAAGTACATTGCTGTACTGAACCCCTCATGAGCCCGCTGATGCAAAAAAACCTGGAGAGTAAAAGCACCCGCCGTCAGCGACTCATGGCGCTCCCTTATCCTGAGAAGGTGCGCATCGTCGAGCAGATGCGCGCCGCAGCCCGCGAGATCCGGCAGGCGGACAACAGCACCCTGATTCTGCGCGAGGAACCGCCTCCTTATGGTGGCAGCAAGGCCTGAATCTTCGCCCTCCCCGAAGGCCAACGGCCTTCCGTTACTAAGCCCAGGGTTCGCAGAACCCTGGGTCACCACACCACCCACCCCGCACTCAAGCGCCAACACCAAAGGTGTTGCGTCCATCTCTTAAACGGATTCATTTTCGGACACCGCTCTATCTCCTCTTTCGAAGCCGCTGGAGAGCATCCAAGGCTTGCGTGAATGAAGGCGCGAAGTGCTCACCCATCGGACCCGAATCGCAGATGGAATAGGCAAGTGCTTCAATCTCCCGCTCCACGTCTGCTTGGCTCGCCGCCTGACTGGCCGCCTCCATCCGTTGAGCCAGCCTTTGAAGCCACTCGACACCGAAGCTCGGTGCGTCAGGAGAGGTCAGGCAGAACTCACGAGCCTCATCGGCGCCTTTGCGGAGAAGATCGGTGAATTGATTCACGGCATGCAATGAGGTTCAATGGTTACCCCTCACCCCGCCTTCTCCGCCTCCACATAAATGCTGTTCTCCGGCCGGTTATCGATCCGCTCCAAGTCCGCGCATTTGCCTTCGCGATACTTGCACGCACGCGCATTCACAAAGCCATGCTTCTCCAGCAGCTTGCACAGAGACGACTCCGTGTACATCCACTGGTGCCGGTTCTTCACTCCTGTGCCATCGTATTCCAGAATGCCCAGCAGCATCGCCGTCGGGTCCTCCGGATCATAGAGCTTCACGTAGTGGTCCAGGCTCGGGATCACAAACCGCACCACCCCACCCGGAGCCAGCACGCGCAGGATCTCACTCAGCAGCAGCGGCACATCCCACACAAAAATATGTTCAAACATGTGCGAGCTGAAAACACACGCGCAGCTGTTGTCCGCCAGCCCAAACCGCTTCGTCACATTCAGGTAGTGCAGCTTTTTAAACACACCCTGCTCATGCTCCTCCAGCCGCGCCTGCGTGATGCGCCCCACCTTCCGCAGCAGCTGCGGCAGCCCCGGAACCATCGTCACCCAGATATGCGGCGTGATGTCCGTGTTGTACCACCCCTCCTGCGGACAATTGAAAGCCCCGAGATGAAGTTTGAGCAAAGGTGAAGTCATGGGCAGAAAACTAGTCTTCGCCACATCCGCCGTCAACGCCCGCCCCTCTTCAATGCGCATACATTCCATGCCTTATATCACGATCCACTGAAAACAGGTCCGTCTCTGAACCGGTGGAGCCTCTGCTCTCGAAACTGCATCACAACTCCTTTTTAGATACAGAGGGCAGGTGACAGAAGGCACGTGCGAGCCCAGGACGTGGGCGCTTTGGGGCGGAGGCGTTTTAAAAATGGGGCATGCGATGAGTCCGCAGCCCACGCTGGAGCGAAGGATTCCACGGACGCGCACAGCGCATCCCTACCATCCAGAGTCGCGCGCGCCGCAGCGCTGGTAGGGAACCGCTGTGCGGGTCCGAAGTTTCGGGTCTGTGGCGTCGCAGGCGCTGAAAAAGGTGAGCCGTCCTTGGAACGTGGAAAGGCAGGAGATGATGGGCACGCTGGTATGCAGTGTGGGAAATGCCACCACCGATGGAAAACAGGTCTCCATCTCAGCCTATCTGCTCAGGGTATAAGCAGCCGCGCTGAATTCGCATCTGCTCCACCACCTCACACCCTCTGCACAATAATGAACACATGCTTCTCCGGAAGCTGATCATACTCCAGGTGCCGGCACACGCAGCCCGCCGCCGCCAGAGTTTGCAGCGTCAGTGAAACCCCCAGCGTGCTGTAATTCACAGGCACCCCCATGCTCGCATCCAGCCGCTCCTCCGGCGCATCCAGTCCGCCAAAGGAAAAGATGAAAACCCCACCCGGGGCCAGCGCCCCGCACAGCTTCGTCAGCACCTCCGCGCTGCGCGCCAGCGGCAGATGCCACAGGCAGTCCCATGCCGAGATAAAATCATAGCGCCCCTCCGGCTCCCACACGCACACATCCGCATGATGAAACGTGAGGTGCGGCATCCGCTCCCGCGCCAGCTCGATCATCCGTGCCGACACATCCAGCCCCTCCACCGCATAGCCCCGCAGCTCCAGCAGCCGGAGAAAGCGCCCGTGGCACCCGCACCCCACATCCAGCGCCCTGCCACCCGGATGCGCCGCAAACCTCAGCGCCAGTTCATGCTGTGAAATACCATTGCCATCCAGATGCGGCTCCAGCCACCGCTCCGCGATCTCATCATAACTCCGGCCAAGGTCCTCAGGCTGCATGGCAGGGGATTAACCCCGGACGCGGCAAGTGGCAAGGTCCGGATTAAAAGACGGTGCTTCCCCTCCTCCGCATCCCTTGGAAAGCTTGGATTCAAACAACGATAAGACACCCCTCCGGAAATCTGGAATGCCTTTTATCAGCGTCATATCAGCGGTTAAAAATCTTCCTTCATCGCTCAAGAACCATCGAGTATCCCACAGTCACGCCGCACTTCAGTGCACCGCGCTGCTCCCACACTGGCTCTTGCCATCTGCGCCCACTCTGTCACGCTCCCCGCACCCCATGCCTCCCATCCCCACACCCCCGAGGCATCCTCATCACGAGCCCGCCACGCACACACAGCCGCGTCGCATCGCCCTCCACGCCCTGCCTCTGCTGGCCGCCCTCATCGGCCTCATGCTCATCTCCTGCGGCCCATCCAAGAATACAGACGCGCAGGCCCGCATCCATCTGCCCGTCCCGCATCAGCGCGGCCTCGCCGAAAATCCCCGCCGCATCCTCCTCGGCATGCGCTCCGTCGGCGAAGACTGGACCTGCTTCCGCAGCACCCCCGAAGCCGGAGACGAGTGGCTCATCGAGCGCGCCCACGACAAAGTCGCCGTCAAACGCGTCCGCCATGACGAAGCCGGCAAGCCCACCACCGAGACCGACTCCTATCTCAGCGGCCACCGCTACAAGGACGAAGAAGGCAGCGAAGGAGACGAAGAACTCCGCGTCACCTGTGACTGGATCACCGGCACCCTCAGCATCGCCTACCTCGGCAGCGACCCCGACGTCAAAAAATCCATCGCAAAACTGCCCGCCTTCGCCCCGGAGCACCGGCTGCAGTACATGGACCTCGTCACAAAGATCGTCAAAAAGTGGACCCCATGACATCAGCCCGCCTCCAGAGCATGGAGGCGGCTCACCCGCGTTGCTTCTCACCAAGGCAGACCGTCATGCAGAAAGTCACTGATCCTCCTCAAAGAGCCGCGCAGCATAGCGTCTGAAAGCCCCACCGAGTGCCGCACGGCATGGGGCCTGAAGGGCCCACGGAGTCAGCCCAGGGCGCCGGAGCGCAGCGGCAAGACCTGGGTCACACAAGCCACCACGCAAAGGGTGAAGCTGCTGCTTTCGGGTATTGACTGGTATGCGTGAGCCACTGATGACGGCGAAAGCGGCAGCTGCGTTTCCTTCATCGCTCAAGCTACGAAGCACCTGAACTCAAGGCGGCTGGATTGTGGAACGGAGGGTGACAGGGGAGGTTATTCGGCAGCTGTCTGCGCGAAGTGAGCTTCCAGAATCCGGCTAAAGCCGGCACTACAATACGTGCGTTGGCTGGCTTCAGAGGCTGGGGTGTGGCGGGGCTTTCGAAACGGGCTGAAACTCAAACCACGTACTTAGAAAAGCCTGGAGTTACTCGGGAGCACCTGAACTCAAGGCGGCTGGATTGTGGAACGGAGGGTGACAGGGGAGGTTGTTCGGCTGCTGTCTGCGCGAAGTGAGCTTCCAGAATCCGGCTAAAGCCGGTACTACAATACGTGCGTTGGCTGGCTTCAGAGGCTGGGGTGTGGCGGGGCTTTCGGAACGGGCTGAAACTCAAACTACGTACTTAGAAGAGCCTGGAGTTACTCGGGAGGACGGGCTGTTCCTCACTGCGCAACCGCAGTCCCTATGGGAGGCGTGCTCACTGGGGGCTACTTCTTTGCGGGGGCGGGAGAAACTGGTGCGGGCTTGGCGGCTGGCGCAGGTTTGACGGCGGGAGGAGCAACGGGGGCGCTGAGGGTTTCGACGATGCGGCGGTTTAAGAAGGGGTAGCTGGTGATGACGGAGGTGATGAGGGTCTGCATGCGGTGGTTGTCTTTGGCGATGCCCTGCATGAGCTGATCAATGATGATTTCGTCGTAGCCTTCGAGCTGGCGGCAGAGGGCGTAGGCGAGGAGTTTTTCGGTGAGGTTGCGGGTGAGGTCGTCTTTGCGGGCGGCGATGATGGCCTTCAACTCGGCGGGGGTGCTGAAGTGCTTGCCGCCGGGGAGCTCGCCGGCGGCGTCGATGGGGCCGCCGGTGTCGTCCTGGGCGCGCCAGCGGCCGATGGCGTCGAAGTTTTCGAGGCCGAAGCCGATGGGGTCGAGGATCTTGTGGCAGTTGGCGCAGACGACGTTGGTGCGATGGAGCTCGGTGCGCTGGCGGAGGGTCAGATTCGCGATTTTCTTTTTGTCCTGCTTCTCCAAGGTGGGGACGTTGGGAGGTGCGGGCGGGACGTGCTGGCCGAGGATCTGCTCGAGCACCCAGACGCCGCGTTTGACGGGGCTGGTGCGATTGGGGAAGGAGGTGACGGCGAGGATGCCGGGCATGCCGAGGATGCCGCCGCGATTGGGGTCGGGGAGTTTGACGCGGCGGAGGTTTGAGCCGGTGATGGAGACGGGTGTGGTGGTGGACTTGGTAAGTGGGGAGTTAGTGGCGGAGCTACTGGCTGAGTTAGTCCCTGAGTTATTGATTGAGTTATTGGCTCCAGAATTAAGGGAGGAAGAGTCGGAGGAGGAGGATTTGGTGTTTGCCCCTTGGTTGTAGATCGAGGCGAGGGATTCGTTGAGGTAGGTGTAGTCGGCGGTGATGAAGGTGGAGACGGGGGCGTTTTCGCGGATGATGCTGGTGAAGAAGAGGCGGGCTTCGTCGTACATGGCCTGACGGAGCGCGGGGGTCATCTGGGGGAATTTGGTGGTGTCGAAGGTTTTGTCGGCCAGATCGGCGAGGCCGAGCCACTGGGCACCGAAGCCATCGAAGAGGGCGCGGGAGCGGTCGTCTTTGAGCATGCGGGCGACCTGGGTCTTGAGGACGGCGGGTTCGTGGAGTTTGCCTTGATCGGCGAGGGTGGAGAGCTCGGGATCGGGCATGGTGGCCCAGAGGAGGTAGGAGAGGCGGGAGGCGAGCATCCAGTCGTCGAGGGGGAGGATCTCGGGCGCGGGTGGGGTGGGTGCGGGTGGGGTCCCCTGCCCTGTGGTGGAGGTCGAGGACGAGTTCGATGTGGTGGTGGTGCTGGAGGGGGTGATGTAGAGGAACTGGGGGGAGACGAGGGTGGCCTTGAGCATGAGGCGCAGGGCGTCTGCGTGGGGGAGTTTGTTCTGGGTGGCGAGGTGGTAGACCTGCATGAGGACGTCGAGTTCTGGATCGCTGGCGGGGCGGCGGTAGGCGGCGCGGGCGATTTTTTGCGCGACCTGGCGGGCGGCGGCTTTGAGATCGGTGCCGGTGGCGGGTGGGGTGTTGCGGAGGAGTTGCAGGAGGGGGGCGTTGGGAACAGAGGCCGGAGCAAGCGGGACGCTTGCGCTACGGGGGAAGGCGCGGGTGATGGCTTCGTTGGCGATGCCGAGGTACTGCTCCATTTGTAACGGTGACAGCGTGTTGAGGTAGCCTTCGCCGGGGACTTCGTCGGGGAGCTCTTTGACGATGTCGGGGGAGACGCCGAGGAGGTCGTGGAGGGTGTTGCCGTATTCGGTTTTGGTGAGGCGGCGGATGACGAAGGCACCGGGGTCTTTGGGGCTGAGGAATTTGAGGCGGCCGACCCAGGCCATGAACTCTTCGCGCTCGGGGTCGGTGGGCTGTTTGTCGGCGTCGTCAGGGGGCATGTCGTGGGCGTGCACGGTGGCGAGGCCCATTTTCCAGCGGCGTGTGTAGGCGGGGTCGGAGGGGTTTTTGAGGGCGGGATGGAAGGTGACGCCGCCTTTCATGCGGCGGTCGCCGTGGCATTCGTAGCAGTAGGTTTTGATGAAAGGGGTGATCTTGTCTTTGAAGGTGCGGCGGACTTCGTCTGCGGGGGTGAGGGCGGCGAGTGAGATGGAGGGCTTGACCGCAGGTGGAGTGGTCTTTGCGGGTGCCTGTGTGGTGGCGGGTTTTGCGGGGGCGGCAGGTGAAGCGGGAGCTTTGGCGATGGCTGGCGCGGAGGGAGCTTTGGCGGAAGCGGAGGGAGCTTTGGCGGAAGCGGAGGGAGCTTTGGCGGAAGCGGAGGGGGCTTTGGCGGAAGCTGGAGATGTGGCTGCTGCGGGGGCTTTGGCCGCAGGTATCGCGGGGGCGCTGGTGGCTGCGGGGGCTGCAGGTGCCTTGGCTGGCGCGGGTGTTTGTGCGTGCGCGGTGGGCGCGGGCAGCAGGGCAATGAGGGCGCAGCAGAGGGGCAGGATGACGCGGAGGTCAGGCCGCTGGAAACGTGGGGGCATCGGGGGATTCTTCAAAGGGGGTACCGGAGGTTACGGTGTGCGTGGGGTGGGTCTTGCGCGGAGTCGTGCCCGGTGGCTTCGCGCCGCATTGACGAATGACGAATGGTGGAGCTAAGGGGATTCGAACCCCTGGCCTTCTCATGGCGCAGGAGAACAGGCATCCCGCATCCAAGGACGTGGTTGATCTGAGCAGGTTAAGACAGTAATCTCACGGCATGTCCGACCACGATATCCAAGTGCTCGAAAGCCAGTTCCCTGCCCTGTCAGGTCAGGCTTTTGCGGCAGCGCGTGCGCAGGTGCTGGCTTCGGGGCAGAGCGTGCTGCAGAGCGAAGGCGCGTTTGTTTATCGCGTCTTTCCCGACGGGCGCAAGGAAGTGGTGAAGGCGATCGAGCCGCCCACCCGTGTGAAATCCGGCACGGTTTACATGATCAAGTGAGCGGGGCGACGCCCAGAATGCGGATGTTTGCCGGGCCGAACGGTTCTGGAAAGAGTGTGCTGAAGTCTTACCTGCCCGAGCCTCTGCTGGTGCTGCATTTTTGCCTGTAACGTTACAGGCTGAAAATCCACGACCTGACTGAGCTTCTGATGGGGGTGTTTCCGAACCCCGATATGATCTAAAAAGCGGTGTGGATATGCGAAAGCCCTCAAAGGCTACTTTCACACTCTGCACATCCTCAACATCAGGGTGTAGATGAGATCGCTGGTGACGATGAGGGTGGTCTGCCGAGTTCACGGACTGGCGTGTGAGCGCAGACTCCCCTGCCCTGCTTGGAATGCGGGGGGCTTATTAAAGGATCTGCAGGAGGACGCGGCTGCAGAGGAGGAGGATCACGGAGGCGTAGATGATGGCGCAGACGGTGTCCTCTAGGTGTGTGACGCGCCGGGCGGTGCTGGGCGCGGATTCATCGAAGGTGAAGGGCGGCAGTGGAGATGTCATGATCGTGGTGAGTGCGGGGTGGATGACGTCTGCGCCGGAGGGCGTAGGAGGCGGTGATGGACAGCCCCAGACTAACCTGCCGCGGCGGAAGTGCCGATGAGTGAAAGGTTTATATTTGGGACGGGGGTGTTTAGGGGGGCTGCGTGGGTTTGAGGTGTTTGGGCGCGCTGGGTGATGGAAGAGCGTGGAGGGATCGGGACGATCCCTCTCCGCCGGAGGGTGCGGCGGAGGGTGTTGGGCGGAGGTTCTTCTGAAAAATGCCTCGCCAGCGGGGCGGATGGGATTCATCATCGCGCTTTATTCCTATGGAAGAAGATGTGTTTAACCAGTTCCTGACGAAGCGTTTCAACGACCAACTGCAGTGGTTTGAGGCCAAGGCGGCGACGCAGAAGAAGCGCTACCATGCGCTGCAGACGTCTGTGGTGGTGCTGTCGTCCTCACTGCCAGTACTGGTGACGACGGTGCCGCCGTCGCAGAACTGGGTGACGGCGGGGGCTTCGGTGATGCTGGCGATCGGCACGGCGCTGCTGAAGATGCTGCACCTGCCTGAGGCGTGGATCAACTACCGGGACACGGCGCAGTGCCTGCGGCAGGAGCAGTCGTGGCTGGAGTTTCAGATAGGCGCTTATGCGGAGCTAGAGGCGCCGGCGGCACGGAGAAAATTCATCGAGCGGGTGGAGGACATCCTGAGCAAGGAGTCGGGCAACTGGCGCAGCACGGCGATGGCGCCGATACCCAACGGCTCGAACAATGCTTATCCGGCCTATGGGATGCCGCAGCAGCCGAACCGCCAGCAGCAGCCACGCGGCGACCGCCAGGGGGGGCATGGGGGTGGCTCGGGTGACCGTCAGGATCGCCAGGATCGTCAGGGTGGTGGCTCGGGGCAGCAGATTCCGCCGCCGATGCAGCAGAGGGTGCCGCGCTCGGATGGGGATCTGGGGAATGCGTGAGTGGTGAGTGGGTGACGCCACGGTGTCGGCGGGCATGCGCTGCTGTGCTTGGTCTTCGCTGAGGAGCAGGGTCTTGGCGACATGCGGTGTCGAAGGTGATGAGACGTTCGATTTTGCCGCAGAGGGGCAGAGATGCAGAGGGAGCGGAGAATGAATTTTTTCTCTGCGGCTTATGGGCCTTTGAGGAAAACTGAACACGTCATGCGCGGTGGGCTGAGTGGTGTGGCTTTGTGGACGTTCGTCCGGAGCCGCCTAAAGGCGGGACTACAATACGTGAGGTGGGTCTGCGTGGTCGTGGAGCGAAGGGGAAGAGATTGGGGGCCTGCCCACGGGGGGCTCGGTCAGGCGCGGTGGGCCCAGGCTTGGATACGGGATTGTCTGTCTATGGCGAATGACTCAACGGGTGCCGCTTTCGTGGTGGGAGTGGCGGGCGTGGGGTCTGCGGGCTGAGCGGAATTGGGGGCTGCCGCTTTCGGGTATTTTGTGGTATTCGAAAGTCACCGAGGACGGCGAAAGCGGCAGCTGCGTTCGTTCCTCACTCCGCGACCGCAGTCCAAATGGGAGGCGTGCATCGGCAGCGAGCGATTGAATGGGGCTCAGGGCTTGGGCGCTGTGTTTGCTGCGGGCGGCTTGGGCATGAAGGGGGAGCGGGTGAAGCCGCGGGGGTCGTGGTTGAGGATGCTGTCGATGTACCATTCGTGGGCGTAGGAGTGGGCGTCGAGGTAGGCGTCCATTTCTTTTTTGAGCTCGATCTGGTAGCGGCTGAAGCCGGGGAGCCAGCCTTCGGCGGGGACGCCCTGGGCGAAGGCGGAGGTGCAGTAGTAGTCGAGCGGGAAATCGCGGGCGACGTAGCTGAGATCGCCCTGTTCTTTGACGTCGGGCAGCGGGGTGTCGAGGATGGTGAGGCGGAGATTCGCGGGCTTGATGCCGAGGATGCCGAGGGTCCGGGCGGCGGCCATAACGACGAAGCCGCCGGCGCTGTGGCCGATGAAGTGCATGGGCTGATCGGCGTGGAGCTTTCCGGATTTGATTTCCATGGCGAGCTTGCAGCCGACGAGCTTGCCGATCTCTTCGCCCATGGAGCGGATGGCGGCGAGGTCGTTGAGGAAATTGTGCTGGAGGGAGGGGTCCATGGCGGCTTCGTTCCAGTCGACGAGGCAGATTTCGGGCAGGCTTTTTTGGAGGTCGGGGCTGGTCTCCAGCGTGGTCTGCATGCGCTCCATCCAGCGGCTTTTGTCTTCTTTGCGATTGGCTCCGTCGTGCAGGCCGTGGGCGATGAGGATGAAGCCGTGGGCGGCGCGCTGCGGCTGGGGATTCCAGCCGTCTGCGGTGGCGTGGGAGAGGAGGCGTCCGTCCCGCCGATGGATGGCGCTGGTGGCGACGTAGTCCTTTGGCACGTGCCAGGCGATCCAGGCGGAGGTGAGGACGACGGCGATGGCGACGATGACGAGCCTGCCAAGGATGACGGAGACGATGAAGCCGACGCTGGCGGAGAGGCTGCCGAGGAGGCGGTGGTACCAGGCGTGGCGTGTCTGCTCGACGGTGGCCTGGATGGTGGCGGCTTCGTCGATGTTTTTGCTGCGGTAGAAGAACTCGGAGTGCTCGGCCTGGTAGAACCATTCGACGACTTCGCCGAGGAGGACGTTTTCCACTTGATGGACGATGGCCATGGCTTCGGGGAGTGTGGTGGCGTCCTGCAGGCGGGTGCCGATGACGTCGAGGAAATCGATCTGGAGGGCGTAGCGTCCGGTGCGGCGATTGAGCTCCAGGAAGGAGCTGAGGGACTGCATCAAAATGGCGACGAGGGGGAGCGTGGTGCCGACGAGGCCCATGACGTAGTCGGAGCCGGAGACGCGCAGGAGGTAGTCTGCCTTGCCGCTGATGACGAGGGCGGCACCGGCGACGGCGAGGAAGAGAGCGCCGTCCAATGAGCGCGTGACCCAGCGGCTGAGATTTTTGCGCTCCTGGATGGCGGTGCGGCGCTTGTCCGCATAATGCTGGCGCTGGTGCTGGATGCGCTGAGTGAGGTAGCGCTGCTTGAGGGATTCGAGATCGGGGGCGTCATCATGCGCGGGGTTTTGCGGGAGGCCGCTGGCGATGACCTGGAGCTTGGGCGCGGAGGAGAGGGCCTCCACGGTGACGCGGCCGGGGAGCCAGCCGGTGGCATCGGCGGAGCGTGCGATCTCGGCGAGAAGGCGTGCACGCGTCCAGGTATGCTGCATGCCGCGCCAGCGCAGCCACCAGCAGACGCCGACGATGAGGAGGGTGCAGGTGAGCACGGCGGAGGCGGTGTAGCCGGGGTGCCAGCCGAGGCGCAGGACGAGGAGCCAGAGCAGCGGGAGCACGACGGCGACGCCTTCCAAGGTGAGGATCCATTTCCACAGACGCCGCGTGTTGGGCGCGAGGGTGTTGGCCACGGTGTCGGCCTTTTTCAGCACCTGCTCTGCGGTGGAGTCGGGATGCAGACCGAGGGCTTTGGCAAGGGGCTCATACCACGCAGGACGGAGAGGATGTGAAGGGGGCTGATTCATGGGTCGTGCGGGTGTGGTGACGCGGGGGCATTTCAGCGTGTGTGCCGGGGCTTCGTCAAGTGTGGGAACGGGAAATGGGAAAGGCTTGCTATTTCTGGGGGATCTAAATAAAAGCGAGTTTGATGCAGGACTGGAACTCCGCCTGCTTTCCCGCACGCCTCCTTTAGTCGAATCAATTATGTCTGATGCACCTGCTTCTCGTATTGAGTCCAGTACTCGCCATTACGCGGTCTTCATTTCGTACCGGCATGCGGACAATGTGGAGTCGGGGCGAAAATGGGCGAACTGGCTGCAAGACGCTCTTGAAGGCTATGTGGTGCCGCCGGAACTGGTGGGCACGCCGAATCTGCGCGGGGGCAAGGTTCCGGCTTCGCTGTACCCCGTGTTTCGGGATGAGGCGGAACTGCCGGCGGATGCGGATCTGGCGAACAACATCAAGCTGTCACTGGAGCGGAGCGATCTGCTGGTGGTGCTGTGCTCGCCACGGGCGGTGCAGTCGCGGTATGTGGCGGAGGAGATTCGTTACTTCAAGGAGCTGGGGCATTCGAGCCGCGTGCTGGCGCTGATGATCGACGGGGAGCCGAATGCGGGCGTGGATCCGGAGAAGACGGGCGTGGAGTGCCTGCCGGAGCCGCTGCGCTTTGGGGTGCCGCGTGAGGATGGCAGCGTGGACTGGAGCGTGCATGTGGAGCCGATCGCTGCGGATGCGCGCCCGGGTGGGCTGGCGAAGCAGGGATGGACGACTGCGGCGCTGTACGGGCGTGAGCTGAAAAAGCAGCAGCCCAAGCTGAGCAGCCACGAGGTGCGGGAGGCGGTGTCTGACTATGAGAAGCGGTTGCAGGAGGCGGTGCTGAAGATCGTGGCGGGCGGGCTGGGCGTGCCGTTTGGCGAACTGACACAGCGTGACCAAGTACGGGCGCTGGCGGCGGCGCGGCAGCGCGGGCGTGTGCTGATGCGGCTGGCGGCGGGCTTTGCCGTGCTGGCGGTGGCGGCTGCGGTGGCGGGTGGGGTGGCGTGGGTGCAAAAACAGCGTGCGGACGTGCGGACGCGCGAGGTGACGCACACTCGATCCACGGCGGATGACCTGATCAGCAACATCCTGCACAAGCTGCGCACCGAGCTGGAACAAACCAGCGAATCCCAGATGCTGGTGCCTTCCACGCGTCTGGCGCTGACCTACTTTGAAAATCTGCCCGCCACGCTGCGGGACGGGAACACGCGCCGCAATCTGGCGAGCTGCCTGACGGCACTCAGCGGCCAGCTGGTGAGCTCTGAAAACGAGGAGGACAAGCAGGAGGCAAGACGCATGGCGGAAAGGGCGCTGGCGCTGTTTGAGGAGCTGAAGGCCGAGGCTCCGGACGATGTGGTGCTGCACCGCGCGGCGCTGGAGGCTGAGATAGGTGCGGCCTCCATGCGGGCCGTGGCGGAGGAGGATGCCGCCAAACGTGCAGCAGTGTATAAGGCCACGGAGCAGCATGCTGAAAAAATCTGGAAGCGGTGGCCGGATGATCCGGACAATGGCGCCCTGCTGCTGGCAGCAGGGCATGTGCGGCTGTTCATCGAACTGCTCAACAACCGTACGGAAGGCCTGGAGGCGCCGATTCGGAAACTGATCAAGATCGCGCATGCGCTGGCGATGCAGTTCCCTGACCGCCGTGATTTGAGGCAGATGGAGGCGGAGGTGGCCATGCAGCTCGCGATGGTTCTGGGTGTGCAGAAAGACAATGCGGAGGCGATGATCTACGCGGTGGCGTCCCGGCGCATCTTTGATGACCTGCTCCAGTCCAGCGAGGGAACGAAGCCTTTCAAACTGCAGGCGCTGCAGGCCAATGCGCTGAGGCACCAGGCGACACTATACATCGCGGAGGAAAATCAAAACGCTGCGAGGATGGTGCTGACTGCGGCGGCCGAAGGGCTGCGCCAGGCGCGGAATGAACTGGAGCAAACCCAAGACACGTTGCTGCAGGAAAACTACCTGACGATCCTGATGACGCTGGGAGCGGTGCAGAGCCAGAGTTATCTGAAGAGCGATGCCCGTGACACTTTAGGCCAGGCACTGGAGGTCGTCGGAAATCTGGCCAAGCGCTTCATGAAGGATCCGGAGCGCTCCTTGGGCTATCTTGAGAAGTCACTGCAGATCAAGATGCTCTTGATCGGGTCCTACGCGAAATACGATGATGGTGAGCGTGCGACGGCCTTGGCGTCGCTGCAGGAATTGAGCAATCAGCTCGGACAGTTGCGGGATGGAGGCCTGCCTGCAGAATTCTATGAGAAATACGAGACCGCCGTGCACCAACAACTGGACGAGTTGCGCAGCTGGGAGACGCCGGAGAAACCTGCCAAAGGATCGGAACCTGACTCCCGCAGCAACAACCCACCCCTTGCACCCAAGCCATGAGTTCCATTCTGACACTTCCGATCTGCCGATTTTGTGTACTTGCCATGGCGGGCGCTCTGGCTGCCGCGCCGTTTGCGGGAAAGGTCCGTGCTGAAGAGCCTCCCGCAGACTTGATCAAGTTTGCCCACAGCCTGGAGACAGCGATGAGCCAGGGAGATCTCGCCTTCGTGAGCCGACGGATGGATCTGCGGGAACTGCGGCGGCGGTTTTCCGCTACGGTGGTGGAGAGCAGCGAAACCAAAAAGGCCATCGACACCCTGATGGTGCGCTTTGAAACTGACATGGCCTTTAATGGGTTTCTCGGTCCAGGGGAGTACCGCTGGCTGCATGCACGGCAGGAGGCTGGGTTCTGGCGCCTGGCGTTTCGCGGCTGCTCACGGACGGATGGACAGATGATCTTTTTCGACTGGATCGTGCATCCGGGCGAATTCTGGCCGTGGGAGATCGCAGACTTTCACAACTACATGACGGGGCCCCTCGCCGGAGGGACCATGCTCAGCGGCCTGACCAGCATGTTCGGTGGCGGAATGCCTGAGGTGCTCAAAAATTCCGATCAGTCTGAGCAGATCATGGCCTCCCTGCAACATATCCAGAGCGCCGCCCGAAGCTCACGACCGAAGGACTGGGAATCTGCGCGGGAAGAGTGGGAAAAACTGCCAGAGGAAGTGCGACGGCTGCCGGCGCTGCAAATGCTTTCCAAGATGCTGGACATCCGCTCTGGGACCGATGTGACGGAGGCAGGCACGCAAGATACGAAAAACGCGCTGGCGGAAAAGCCGCTGGAGGACTTCCAAAACTGTCTGCGCAGCAGGGACTGGACGCATGCGGCGGAGGTGGTGAAGCTGCTGCGTGCGTGGACGGGCGATGATCCGGCGATTGGCTGGTTCGATGCGGAAATCGCGCTGGGACAGGGCGATGAGGTGAAGGCGAAGACTTTGTTTCAGGAGGTGCTGCAAAAGGCGCCTGAATTCATGTCTGCCTGGGTGAGTCTTTGGAAAATGCACCTGGCCGATGCGGAGCGCTTGAGCCTCAAGGATGCCTTTGCGAAACGCTTTGGGGATGACAGTGCCCAGCTGCTGCTGCTGGCACCTAAGTCAGGAAGGGAACTGCTGGGCGAACAGATGGCTGCCAGCGGCCCGCTGGATGCAGACATGATGAATCTCCTGGGGGACATGCTCCCGGTCAAAGGGCAGAAAAAGGAATTCCCTGCCCTGGGCTGCGCCTTCACCGCCTGGCCAGACGAGGGCTGGGAGACTCACGTGAACCCTGCAGTGCCGCAAACAGGCGGCACCGTGGCCGTGGCCACGCGCAGCCGGCCGAAAACGACGCTGGAGTTTTCCGTCCAGCCCACCCGTCCGGATTCGCGGCTGGACGATTCGCCGCTGGGTCTGATGGGCCAGTTTGAAGTGCGCGAGTCGTTCAAGAAGGCCCAGCAGGAGATCCTGAAGGAATCCGCCATCCAACTGGGTGGCAAACCCGCCCGGCAGTATCGTTTGCGCCAGAATGACGGATTTCGCACCATGTACATGAACCGCTGGGTGGTGGCACACGAATCGCGTGTGCTAGTGGTGACCGTGACGAGCGACCAGGAGGCGCTGCTGGACAAGGAGACGCGCCTGAGTGCTTTTGCCACGAGTCTGGTTTTCCTGGATGAAGATGCGGACAAATCAATGACCCCGGAGGTGGTCGCGAAGCGGTTTGCAGCCCAAGGCATCGTGGCCCCCGGGTGGCCGAGCGGTGAGGACTGGCAGACGCAGGAGGTCTCTGCGGAGTTCATGGCCAACCTGCCTGCCAAGAGCAGCATGGCGCTGACGACCACGCGGGCGAAGGATGGACTTTCGATCTCGCTGGCCGTTTCCGCCAATGAGGACGGCCCGTACATCACCACGGGGATGGCGGGAACCATCAGTATGCAGGGCATGAGGCAGGCCCTGGAGGCGGACGGCGGCGTATGGCTGGGAGACAAGCGGGCCAAGATCGCCGGCAGAGTTTGTGTGGATGCCCGCTTCAAGTATGACAATCAGGCGAGATCCCATTCCCGGCAAATCGTCATCCCAGGGGTGGAGCACACGATCAATCTCATGATTCATGGCTCTGCAGCGGAGCCGCTGCTGGATGCGCAGATAGAGGCGCTGCTGAGCAGCTTTGAGTGGACTGAAGATGCGCCCGAAGGAACGACGGAGGACGAGGCGGATCCGATTGCGGAAGCGCTCAAAGGCCTGCGCCCGCTAGGGCTGGAGCTTGCCGAACTCCCGAATGGCTGGGTGGCTCAAATCGTGGAACTCAAAGTGGCCAAGGAGGAAGTGGGCGAGGACATTGAATTCTTCATGATATTGTCGCATCCGCTCCGCGAGCTGCAATGCATGTTCACCATCAACGACGCGGAGGGTCTTGACGAGGACACCTACAAGCCGCCAGTCTCCGCGCTGACGATGTCCATCATCCGCTCCGGCCTGCAACGAGACGGGGGCAAGCTGCTGAGTGACAGCTTCCGCAAGCTGGGCACACACTATGGACTGGATCTGATCATGAAAAATGAGGACGGCCAGTTTACCCGGCTGCTGCAGGTGCCGAGCCAAGGGAAGCTGGTGCAGATAGCCTTCGCCGTTGAAAAACTCGAGCAGCTTAAATTTCCCGAAGTGGATGAACTGCTGTCCATTCTCCGAAGCCTCGTGAACCCCGCCCAACCGAAGCAACCGCCAGCTAATGACCGATAGACAAGATGCATGGTGCCACGTGGTGTCTTGTCGTGTCCATAGAGTCTGGAATTGAGATTTCCTGGCGACCAGAGCGAAGGAATACCTCGCGGCCATGATCCCACGCTCTACCATCAGAAACCACTTCCCGACATGACGCCGGTGGGCGTGTCAGTGCTGCTGGGGCATTCAGTCGGCCTGCTTCCACAGCTCCTGCACCCAGTCATCGTCCCAGGTGCCGCCGGTGCTGGGGGTTTGTTTGGCGAGGGGGGTGCCCTGGGTCATGACGACGACCCAGTGGTCGTCATAGCCGGTGCAGTGGGTGATGCGGCAGCCTTTCTTTTCGTGCTCGGTGATCCAGTCCTGCGGCCAGGCGGCGGGGCCGGTGAAGACTTGATCTCCATACGCGGTGCCCTGGGTCATGACGACGGACCAGGCGTCTTTGGCGTGGTCTTTGCTGTATTCGTCTCCGGCGAGGCTGGTGATGCGGTAGCCGGCTTTGAGGTTGTCTGAGATCCAGCGGCGGCGCTCGTCATTCCAGGGGCCGGGGAGGTGGTAGCGCTGGTCTTTCCAGCCGGTGCCGGCGGTGAGGACGAAGACCCAGGAGGTGCTGAATCCGGCGTGGCCGGTGATGTGGTAGCCGATGCTGCGGAGCTGATCGATGGAGGAGGGATCGAAGTCGAGCCCGAGGAGCTTCTGCTCATGGCCGCCGGTGCCGGTGGACATGACGACGCGCCATTTTTCATTCTCTCCGCCGATGCTGGTGATCTCCCAGCCGTCCTGCCATTTCTGCTTGATCCAGTCCATGGGGAGCTTGCCGACGGGATGCGTGGCCTGCTGTTTGAAATCGGTGCCGGTGGACATGATTACGCGCCACTGGGTGGCGAAGCCGCCGAGGGCGCTGATGCGTGCGCCTTTGTCTGCGGCGGTGGTGGCGAGTTCGCCGTCCGTGTGGTCGGGGGTGTCAGCCTCTTTGGTGTCTTCTTCGATCTTCTCTTCGGCGGGCGCGCGCGGGGGTGTGAGTGCGGCGAGGGTGAGGTCTGCACGGGAGCCGGGCTGCCACTGCGCGGCGAGTGCGAGTGCGGCCTCGGGATTGACGACGCCGCCGGTGGCGACTTCATCCTGCAGGGACTCGATGGCGGTGACGGAGCGCTCGAGGATGAGGCGGACATCCACGGCGGTGAGCTGCGGGTGCGCGGCGCGGATGCGTGCGGCGAGCCCTGCGACGGCGGGCGCGGCCATGGAGGTGCCGGACATGTAGCCGGACTGATTGGCGAGGAAGGAGGAGAAGATTTTTTCTCCGGGTGCGGCGACTTGCACGCTGGCGGTGCCGGAGTTTGAAAACTCGGAGAGGTCGTTGTCGGCATCCACCGAGGCGACGGTGATGACATTGGGGAAGAAGCGGGAGAGGTAGGCGGGGGATGGGAAGCCTTCGTCGTTGTCTTCGCTTTCATTGCCAGCGGCGAGGACGAAGAGGACATCGGGGTTTTGATGCATCATGAGCGCGAGCTCTGCGGCGGCATTGACGAGGAGCTCAAGTCCGAGGTCGCCGCACAAATCGAGGCCGATGGGGCAGGTGTAGTGCTCGATGGAGTCGGGGTCCATGCCGTGCTCTGCATAGATGTCTTTGATGTCTGAGGCGATGCCGGTGAACCATTTGCGGGACTGCATCCAGCTCAGGTTCGCGACGCCGGCGCCGGTGGTGCGGAGGTAGGCGCTGCGGCGTGCGCCGTGCTTCAGGGCATCGGCGAGGAGGGTCTTGCGGAGCTGCATGACGAACTGCTCATAGCTGACAGTGCGGGGTGCGAGGCGGTGCGCGAGTGCGGTGAGATCTGTGACGGCTTCCTTGGGGGTCTGGAAGCGGCCGTGGATCATGCCGTGCACCTGGGCCTTGCCTTCGCTGGCATTGAGCACGATGCCCGCGACGTGGGTGCCGTGGGAGGCGTGCACGAGCATGTTGGTGAAGGTGAGGTCGTCGATCTCGACATCGCCGTCCTGCAGGGTGTCGAGCCCGAGCTGCTGCACGAGGGGGTTTTCATAGACCTTGCGGAGGTCATCGAGTTTTTGGCCTTTCCATTCGGCGCTGCCGGCGTCGTAGGATTCGACTTCGCTGCGATTGTAGAGGGTGACGAATTTGAGCAGGAGGGTGGCATTGAATTCGTCGGCCATGTTGGCCATGAGCGGGGCGCGCAGGGGCTCATCGGCGGCGGCGTTCCAGCCGTAGATGTCGTCGGTGAAGCCGTTGTGATCGTCATCGACGCCGGGCTTGCCTGTGGCTTCGGCGGCATTGGTCCAGTAGCTGGGTTTGATGTTTTTGTGATCGTGATCAATGAAGCAATCACTGATCATGACGAGGCCGGGGCGTGTGATTTTGGGGCTGGTCGCGGGGTGCTCCTGCACGAAGGAGTAGCAGCGCAGGAGGAGATTCACGGAGGAGAATCCGGCGGCGTCTTTTTTCAAAAGGTCGCGCGCTTTTTTGCCGGCCTTGTTCGCGAGATTGGCATCGGCCCCGGCCCAGAGGAGGGCGCGGCACATTTCAAAACTGCCGGCCTTCGCGGCGAGCATGAGGGGCGTCTCTCCTTTCGCATTCCGGACGTCGGGCTTGGCGGAGCTGAGGAGAAGCTGGCGCACGCGGTCGGTGTCGGCTTTTTCGACGGCGGTGAGAAGCGCCTCGGAGTCCCCTGCCCCATTCTGCGCCTGCAGTGGTTGATTCCAACCAAGTGAGAGGGCCAGGACACTCAGGATGACTTTGCCAAGAGAAGGAGAAGGAGTCATAAACTCGAGTGGAGCACACGGGGAGGCAAGTGACCAGCCTTAAATGAAGGGCTTGCATTTAAGCACACCGCCTGCTTGATGGCGGGCATGAGTCCCAGAATGAATGAGGTGGAGAGTGGCCTTCATTTCGTACCGGCATGCAGATAACACGCAGGAAGGGCAGAGTGGCTGGTGGATTGACAACCAACTCAAAGCATGAACTCCCCGCGTTTGTCGCTTGCCATGCGGCACGAGGTTTGCTGTGATCAGACTAAATGATTAAACCACGCCTCCTTATGGTCTTTACCGGATATATGATACGGCTGCAGTTCGTCCTGTTTTAATCGAGGTCCCAAATCTCGGCGCACATCGGTACCGCACCACATTACCCGTCAGCATTTTTTATTTCCCATGGCCCAGCATTACGAAATCTTTGTCAGTTACTCGCGCGATGATAAGGACCGGGTGCAGCCATGGATCGATGAGATCAAGAGAGGAGGCGTGCATGTCTTCTTCGACACCGAAAGCCTGGTGGGCGCCAAGAACTGGCTGGATGCCATTGTGGAAGCAATCGACAAAGCCCGGCTGGTGATCCTGTTCGTTTCGCGCGCCTCACTGGCCTCCGAGTATGTGCCGAGGGAGCTGGCCTTGTCAGTGGACATGAAGAAAACCATCCTCCCCATCTTGCTGGAGGAGACAAAGATTCGCGGCCCGGTGGCCTTTTGCATCGCGGGTCTGCAATGTATCGAGGCCTATGATTCCGATTTGAAAAAAGTGTGGAGCGGCATCCAGACCTCCATGCGGCATGCGGGAGTGATGTGGACCCCGCCGACGCCTTCTTCGCGCCCGCTGGGCGTGCGGCGTGGAGGGGATCGCGATGTATCGCTCGATGATGGCGCGGAAAATGTGCGCATCATCCGAGAGCGTGAGGCCACCCCGGCACCCGTTTCCGCACAGGGATACTCCCCTGCACCGGTGCCTGCGCCAGCAGCAGCTCCAGCACCTGCGCTGATCCCCGAGCCTGCACCTGCACCTGCACCTGCACCTGCTCCTGCTCCTGCTCCTGCTCCCGCTCCCGCTCCCGCTCCCGCTCCCGCTCCTGCACCTGCACCTGCACCTGCACCTGCACCTGCTCCTGCTCCTGCTCCTGCTCCTGCTCCTGCTCCTGCACCTGCTCCTGCTCCTGCTCCTGCTCCTGCTCCCGCTCCCGCTCCCGCTCCAGTGCGCACCCAAGAGGCGGTGAACCAGGGTGTTACGGATGATAACCGAAAGCCAACCACCACCCCGATCGACGAAGATGTCAGGTTTGCTGTCTATCATCCTCAACAAATGGTGCCAGGACAATGGGCGACCTGGCTTGCATTCGCACATCGTGACCCTGACTCGCCAGAGAGTGCTTCATCAGAAGAAGAAGTTCAAGCCATCGCGAAAGCAGTGCTTGGTGATGCGATAGACCATTATCGTTCCGAAAAACAAGGCAGCTCAGCCGCCCTCCCTCGCGAGAGCACGATTACCATAGTTCCCCAGGTGCCTGGTCTCCGATTCAGCCCAGAATCACGGAGCTTTGACTGGCACGATGAAGTGCATTACGAGCAATTCATCGCAAGGGCCGGCCCCGAAACTCTTGGCAGCGTGCTGCGTGGTCAGATCACTTTCTTCGTGGGTGCGCTTATTTTGGCAGAGGTCAATGTTCGTGTGCAAATAACGCAGACCTTATTACAAAGGTCCGGCTCAGAGCAAAATCTGAAGTCGCAGGCAAAACCTTACCGCAACATCTTTGCCTCTTATTCTCACAACGACACCGCGATTGTCGAACATCTTGAAAAGATGGCGGCTGTCTACGGTGACCGCTACTTGCGCGACATCCATAACCTGAGGTCGGGTGAGAATTGGAACGCAGGTCTCATGGCAATGATCGAGCAGGCGGATGTCTTCCAAGTGTTTTGGTCAAACAACTCCATGCACTCCCCCTACGTACGTCAGGAATGGGAGTATGCTCTTCGCCTGAACCGCCCAAATTTCGTGCGTCCAACATACTGGGAATCCCCTTTTCCTGAGGACAAACCACGGGGACTTCCGCCAGCGTCATTGAGATCTTTGCATTTCCAGATGCTTCCAATCGAAGTGGTCTCCAGGTTCCCCCCCTCCCATATTTCTTTGCAGAATTCACCTTCTCCTGAGCCTGCTCCATTTGCTCGCATGGCAACTTTACCAGACCCCGTGAGCGCAGCCCCCCGATGGGCCGATGAGGAAGCCGCCCGGGGCGCCCCCTGGCTTAGCCGCTGGTTTCTGGGAATGGCCCTCACCGTGATGGTGGCACTGTTTTTTTGGATGGATGGTCTCTCCATGATTGGGCGCCCACCTGTGGCTTCATCGTCACATCCGCCTGCGCCGAAGCCGGAGCTGGTGGAAACTTTGGAGGAAGAGGCCCAGAATCTTGCCAAAGAATACTATCAGGCAGTGAATCAAAACCCGGCCTCCCAGCTCGCCTTCCTGGCGGAGCAGGTGGATTACCTCGGTCATCCAGGCTGGTCCAAAGAGCAGGTGAAAGCCGACATGGCGGAATACGCCAGGAAATGGACGCATCAGCAGGTCGACTTGATCAAAGCACCCACCGCTCAAATCATCGAAGCAGGAAAGACAGTCGAATGCGATGTGCCTCTGCGCTTCACCAGCGAAAACGCCGTTGTCAAAAACATCACGTCATTCACCGGGCGGCTGCGTTTTCAGATGATCGGCAGTGCCTTGTTGATCACATCGCTCTCCGAGGTTCCAGGCACGCGCAGGAGCGAGGCTTTGCAGTTCCAGGCCGAGGCGCAGAAGAATGCAGCGATCGCGTTCATCACCAAGGCCGTTCGCTCCGGCAGTTCCGACTCAGGCATGACCCCTGAGACCATCGCTGACATGTATGTGGAAAAGCCGGATTACTTTGGCCGCATTGTCACGCATGCTGACATCATTCAGGAGACACGGAACTTGACTGCACTCTGGGAGAACCGGTCCTACCGTGTGCTGGAGCCGCCTCTGGTGCAAAGCGGACTCGGCACACCAGATGTCGAGGTGAAGGTGGGTCTCGATTACCATGTCTCCAGTCCTACCCGTGGCGGAAAGTTCATCCAGGGCTGGGTCCGCTCCAGCTACCTCGTTCATTTCAGCGCTGACGGCACTCCGCTCATCCAGAAGCATGCCGAAATCGAGCGCGGGAAATGAGCTTCATTTCTTAGCCATGCACTCCCGCCGCTGCAGTAGCACCGTGGCAAATTCATGCGTGGGGGGTGTCACTGCGGGCTGAAATTGCCGATGTCATCGGCGGTGCCGTCGAGGCCATCGGGGCCGGCGCTCCAGAGGTCGTAGGGGTCTTTCTTTGAGCGGCGGGCTGGGTACTCGTAGCGGTAGGGGTGAGACCAGGCGTCCATGGGCACTTCTTCGAGCAACGCACGATATCTCTCCGGCACGGGCTCCGAGGTAGGTTTTTCAACCAGTGCACGCAATCCTTGCTCGGTCGTGGGCAGTTGCTGGTTCCTGGACTCATATATCGTCAACGTGAGCTTGATGGCCATGACGTCGGATTTCACCCGCTCGTCGTTGGCTTCATTGACGGCCCCAAGAAGCATGATGGAGGCGACCAGCACGAACAATAACGGTGTCATGAGAATACTGAGCATGAGCGCCAGTGAGCCCCATAACCGGCGGGCTGAAGGCGGGCCGGCGGGATTGACTTCCATGGCATTGAGCCGCTGCCTGCGGGCACGGCACCAGGCCTTCCGGTAAAGGTGCAGTGCCTCCAGTCCGAGCAAGCCGAGGCCAATATTCATGGCCCAAGGATGAATGAGATACAAAAGCCAGGTGCCGGCACCGATGAGCAACTGCTGCAGAATCACGAGCACCCAGGGCCTGTCCATCGGGCTCATGTCCCACTGCTCCTCTCCCACTTTGCCGTGCACAAAGGCAAGGGCTTCGGGAGTCACCGTTGCAGAGCCTTCGGGTATCTTGGCGAGCAGGGCCTGCACCTGCGGGACAAAGGTGGCTGAGTCTGCTGTCCAGAAGAGGAGCAGCAGGTTTGATCCCTCAGACCCGAGCTGGCGATGAACGTCCTCCTGCCATGCCTCGGCAGTTTTTGTGGAATCGACAATGAAGATGGTGCGCCGTGGCCCAAACACCTGCCATGCGAGGCGGATTTCATCGAGCACGTGCGGAGTGATGTCACGGATGTCGATGTAGACCATGCGTGTTTCGGCAAAGGAGGCGAGAAGCCGCGCCATCCAGTTGTGATCTGGCGCGACCATCTCAAACTGGCGGGAGCCGAGGTATTTGAGGCCGGTGAAAAGCGGGCTGATTAAAGTGACCCACAGCGGCTCGCGCTCAGCCGGCGGGCGTATCCCGCCCAGCCGCCATGACGAACCCATCGCGGCCTTCAGCCACGCACGCAGCTGGTCTGAGGAGGCATCGGAGCGAAAGGCGCGGAGAAACAGGGAGAGATCGCGCTTGTCCCCACCTTCGGTCATGAGCAGCCAGTAGGCACCGAATGACATGAACAGGAGAAGGATCAAAAAACCGACGGAGAGCAGCGCAACCACAAGTCCGTCACCCTCCATCTGATGCCGTGCCGCCACCAAAGGCAGGGCGAAGCCGAGGGCCGTCAGTGTGGTGGTCCATTTGAGGAAGGTGACGGCAAAACGAACCGAATCCAACAGGGGCCCGCAGCGGCGGAGCATGGCGGGAACGGGGGGCAAGCTGTTCATTTTTGAGTCTTTCGTGTAAGTGGATGGTTTGGCAGACGGCGGATGCATTACCATCAATGCCGCAGCGTCAAAACGGCGAGAGGAGGCATGTTTGATCTGCTCCCCAGGAATTTTTCATGGCTTTCAGCGGGTGAATCATCCCCTGCCCTTGGTCGCGTGAATTGTACCGTTGCAAGTTTCTGTGCGGCGGTGTGAGATATGGGGATGCCCGAGATGCGTACTCCCACTGCCTCCTCCACTGCGCTGAGACGCTGTGCGGTCTTCATTTCGTACCGACATGCGGATAACACGCAGGAAAGGCATCGGTGGGCGGCGTGGCTGTTGAATTGGTAACCAACTCAAATCATGAACTCCTCAAGCACACCCTACAAATACTTTGCCTTCATCAGCTACAGCCGGAAGGACAGCAAAGCTGCCGCGTGGCTGCAGAAGCGCCTGGAGTGGTTCTGCTTTCCTGTGAAGCTGGTGCCGGAGGAGCGTCGCCCGCCAAACCCCAAGTACGTCAGGCCGGTTTATCGCGACAAGACCAACCTCGAGGTCACCGACGAGCACTACTGGCCGAACATCCGCCGCGCGCTGGAGGAGTCCCGCTACCTGATCGTGCTGTGCTCACCGAACGCGGCGAAGTCCGAGCCGGTGAACATGGAGGTCACTTACTTCCTGGAGAAGCACGGGGGAGACTCCAGCCTTGTCGCTCCCGTCATTGTCAGCGGGAATGTCTCCAGTGATGGTGAAGACGCGGCACTATGCCCCGCCCTGCGTGCAGTGCGCGATCCGCGTGGCGAACCGCTGATCAATCGCAACCTCCCGACGATGGTTCCCGATGCCGTCACCACAGAGCAGGATGCGTGGGAGGCGGGGTTCGTGGCTCTTGTCTCCTATCTGCTGCGCCTTGAGCGTGGCGCCATCGGTGATCACATCCAGCGGGAGACGAGAAGGCAAGCGAGGGTATTGCGGCGGTGGCTGGGTGCGGTTGGCCTGCTGGCCGTGCTGGCGCTGCTGGCCACCTGGTTTGCGGTTGAAAAGAAGAAGTTCGCCGATGCCCAGCTCGTGGCCGCCAGCCGTGCCAATCACGCGGTGGCGGAGCGTCTGCTGCGCGAGGCGGTGAGCACCAACAACCCAGAGAAGACTGGTGCGGCGCTCGCGCATCTGGAGCAGGCCATCGCCTTCGATCCCACGAACGAGGCCGCCATCCAGCACACGGCCAGCGTGCTCATGCACCGCGAGCTGCCGCGCCATCCCATCGCCGTCTGGCAGGACACATCCTATGCAAGCTACAGCCACAACGGCGCACGGATCATCGTGCAGCCGAATGGCAGGCCTGCGTGGGTTCACGACGTGGAAACTGGCACGTCGCTGGGTGAACTGCCAGGCGAGGGCGAGGTGGACGGCTGGCTGGCGCACACGGACACCACGCTGCGCGTCTCCCGCGACAAGCGCCACACACTGGCCTTGTGGACGCCTGGCGCGGAGCCGCCCATGGTCACCGTCACGGACCGCTGGAACGGGTTTTACGAAAGCTCTCCGGATGGCACGCTGCTGGCCGTGGCGCGGACGGATCCGCACGAGGTGGTCATCTGGTCTGTGTCCGAGCAGCGCCTTGTCGGCGAGCCGATGCCGGTTCCACGGCCCGTGAAAGGCCTGGCTTTTGATCCCACCGGGACGGTCCTCGCCGTGAATCTCAAAATCGACAAAGACCACTTTGAAGTCGCGCGATTTGATCTGAAGACCCGGCAGGCCATCGGCGAAACGTGGCCGCTGCCACCGAAGGCATTCAGCATGGAATGGAAGTCCAGCAAGCTGATCACCGGCTCCGACCTTGATCGGTGTCACCTCCTTGATCCGGCCACGGGCAGGGCGCTGCGCGCTGAGCCTATTCACAGTGGCACTTCAGATGCGGACTCGCACGACGGGCGCAGCCTTGCCTTCGGCGAGGATGGTGTGCAGGTGCTCGATTACGCCACGGGCCGTCTGCGCCAGGCCGAGAAGCCCGAGGATGCGACCGGCGGATTGTCCTTCGGCAGCTCTGGATCGAAGGTCTGGGATCTCACGTTCAGCCCGGATGACCAGTTCCTGGTGGGAGCTCTGAGCGAGATCGACCCAGCCGCCCTCATGCAGCAGCGCCAGAACAAAAGCACGCACAGCCTGCGGATGTGGGACGCGCACACGCTTCAGCTCGTGGGTGAGAAGCGGATGCTGGGGGCTGAATCCGACTTCGCCTTCACGCCCGACGGGCGCTGGATCATCGTGCAAAGCGGGAAGAACGAGCTCACCATTCGCGACACGAAGAGCTGGCAGGCCATGGGCGGCGTCCTCACCGCGCCCGGAGACATTTTTACGTTCAAAGCTTCGCAGGATGGCCGCACACTGCTGGTCACCACCAGACGTGGTTCCGTCATTTCCGATGTGACGGATGTGCAGCTCTGGCCGCTGGCGGATGCCGCCTCACCTGGCGAACCCGTGCAGCCGCCGGAGGCCGAAGCGCAGATGAAGCTGGTCGCCGCCTGGCGTCATCTGCCTGTGAAGGATGATGACAGCACCCGCATCGCCGCCGTGGCTGACATGGGCGCGTCCGGCGGACCGGAGGTTGTGGGGAGATCGGGCGATCACCCTGCGGACCTCGAAGACCTGGGCAGCGGCCCTTATCTCGATGGTGCTGTGCAGTCTGCGGCCAGGCAGATCGTCACCATCACCACGACAGGTGAGCTGCGTGTGTGGAATTACGAAACTCAGAAGCTGGTCTTCGGCCCGGTGAAGCACGAGGACATCGACGACGCAGGCCCTCCCTCCGCCGACGGGCGCTTCGTGGCCTTCTGCTATCCCGATCCGCAGACGAAAACACACGTCACCGAGGTCTGGGACATGATCCGCAATCTCAAGGTCGCGGAATGGCGGCCCGCCGAGAACGCGAAATGGAAGGCCGCCTTTGACGCCTCCGGCCGGCGTGTGCTGCTATATCCTGCCACCAACTGGCTTGGTGGCATGTCCGCCGAGACCGTCGTGCTGGATCTGCAGGCCAATGGCCGCATGCTGATGCGCCTGCGCCCGATCTCGCCCGACGGCTCACAGCCCGATGTGGTGATGGCCTCCTGGCGCACGGATCAGCGCACCATCGTGCTCGCGTGCAAGGACATGACCGTGCGTCTCTTTGATGCAGCCACCGGCGTGCCGGTGTCCGAACCCATCGCCGCCTGGTCCATCGAACCGCGCTACGAACTCTCTGCGGATGAACGCTGGCTGACCACGTTCCGCCCGATTGGGGGCCATCGCGTGGAGCTGCCCACCGTGCGCACACCGCCGCCGCCAGGCCTGCTCGCCTGCATCTCTGTGCAGCGCGTCGCTGACAATGGCATCCTGCGTCGAATGACGATGCCCGAATGGATTCAGACGAGGCAGACCTTGCGCGAGCATTTGAAAACCATGCCGACCGAGGATCCCTGGCGGCGCATCGCGGAATGGACGCTCGCACACTCCTGGTCGCGCGCCGTGTCACCGCATCACGCCTTGCTCATCAGCCCTTGGCTGGCAGGCTACATCCCGGGCCTCAAAGGCGGCGATCAAGAAGGCCGCCTGGATTCAGTCCTCCAGACCTACGCCGCCTCATTGCCCCCCGAAATGGTGGCACAGATGAACAACCCGGCGATGCGCGAGATGATGACGAAGGTGATCGGCGCGAACCAGCAAGACAGCGCGCCAGGCGGCGCCCTGTCCATGCGCCGCCTGGATCCCGGGCATCCGCTCTTCGCACTCGTCGATGCGATCAATGCCACCGCACCCGCCACGCAGGCGCATCTGCTGCGGCTGGCCGCGGAGCGCTTCACCCGCACGGACCGCGAGACTGCCGCCATGGGCGCAACGCTGATGACGGAACTGCAAGAGGTGGCCGATCCCGCGACCGCGCTGCGGATGGCGGAGGCCATGCTCGCTGCTCAGCCCGGCGAGCCGAACGCACTGCATTTGCACGGCATCGCACTTCTTGCGCTGGATCGGCCCAAGGACGCGCTGCGCAGCCTGACCGCGCTGCGCACGGCGCAGTCCGCGCCCACCGCCCAAGTGATGGCACCGCTCAGCGCGCTGCTCTGGCTGGCAGGTGACAAGGCAAGGTCCATCGCCGCGCTGCGGTCCATCTTTGACGATGACATCGCCGCTGCGGTGCCCGGGGCGCTGCTATACGAACTGGGCGGCCATGCGCCTGACAAGGCGAAGCAGGCGCTCATGCTCGCACGAGCCGCCGCACTCACGCAGGGGCCGAGCTACAAGAAAGATGCCGAGGAAGCCGGCATCTCGCTGCAAACCACCGCCGAGGAGGCAGCAGCGCTGGCTCATGCCTTGCGCGGCAGGCAAAGCGACGACCTGGGGGACGCGCTCAAAGTCTACAGCGGACTGGTGGACAGCGCACCGGGCTGGCTTTCGAAACACGCCTGGGCCTTCCTTGCCACGGACCGCACCACGCTGCTGGAGGCTCTGGAGCTGCGCAGTGGTTTCGATGAGCTGCGCGCCCTTTACCAGAAGGAAAACGCCACTCCCGCGCAGCTTCTCTTCGGCGATAATCTGGAATGGCGCGCCAGCACGGACGCGCAGGCGCTGCACCGTGCGATCCGCGTGCTGGAGGAAGGCGGGACCGATGTCGTCCGCCATTTCATGACCAGTCTTCAAAAGGATGATCCCTTCTGGACTCAGCCGGAAGCGATCCATCTGCTGAACGATGTTCTAGACACCGACACCCCGCCCTCCGCGCAGCTCACGCGACAGTTCGCGCGGCTGGGGGAGCTGGCACCCCCGATGAAAGCAAACGATGACGAGGAGCAATTTGCATGGCAGACGAGCCAGCTTCACCTCGTGACCTTGTTGCAGAGCGGCGATCATCCCGCGCAGGCGAAGGAGTTCGCCATCCGCTTCCTGCAAGAGTATCCCGCGTGGGCAAGCAAGGCCATGCTCAAGGCCACGCTGGAAGATCTTCCGGCGGACCCGGTGAAAGCACTCGAAGAGCTCTTCGCCGAGGCCATCCCCGCCGCCCTCAACGGCATCTGGCCTGACCAGTTCGCTGACGATGACGAAGCCCTCGTCAAGTTCATCTCCCAGCTATGGGCCAGCAAGCTGCACACCGCCGCGGTGAGGCAGTACACGAAACTGATGACCACCACCCCACGGTGGCGCGACCCGGAAACCATCAGCAAGCTGGACTGGTCTTTCGAAGTTCGCGCCCAAGCCGAAGCGGTGCGGGCCGCAGCGACATCACAGTGATTTTCTTTTCTCCTGCGCGTGGACTCACTGGAGTGAGGGATGCGCCTCCCCTGCCCTGATGGCATGAATTGCACGAATGCAACCTAGGCGCGGCGGCAGCAATGCGGGGATGTCTGGGATGCGTACGAACTCTGCTCTCATCCCTGCGCCGAGACCGTATGCGGTCTTCATTTCGTCCCGGCATGCGGACCATGTGGAGATGGGGCGGAAGTCCGATGGAGGAGGGCAGCGCGACCCTGATACGCGTGATTTCACCCGTGCCACGGCAGAAGTTGCTTGTGGAACCGGCATGCTTCCTTCTAATCTGAGCGATCATGAGCCACCACGCTTCTTCGCCGCAGAATCATGAGTCGTCGCGCTGGCTGGCGTTGATCGCCATTCTTGTCACACTGGTCTCGTTCGTTCTCGGACTGAGTGCCTACCGGCAGGGAGGGCAGACTTGGGGGGATGCGGTCTTCCGCACCTTGCAGCTCTTCCATCTGCACTTCTACGATCTGCATGAGGCGGCCTTGCATAGCAGCCATCCTTTGCATCTGAAAGAGGGGCTGGCTCACATCCCGTGGGAGCTGAACGTGGCGCGTTTCGGCGCGGGCATCGTGGCTCTGGGGTTGATCCCCGCGATGCTGGCCATCAAGCTCTTTCGCGGCGACCTGCGGAAGTTCATGGCGAAAAATCGCTGGAGCGGCCACATCATCGTCTGCGGTCATTGCTCGCGCGCGGTGAGCCTGATCAAGGAACTCGCCGCGAAGAACGCGCAAGGCAGGAAGCACAAGGTGGTGCTGATCGGCCACTGCCCCGTGCCTGTGGCGGAGCTGCCTTCTGCGGTGCTCTATCTGGAAGGGAATGCGCAGGACGGCCGCCTGCTCTACGATGCCGGCGTGCAGCGCGCGGCTTCGCTGGTGGCACTGAATGAAGATGACCGCGCGAACCTGGAAATCCTCGTGGCCGCAGCGCGTGAGTGTGAGGCGCACCGCACCAGCCGCGAGCCGCTGGAATGCCATGCGCACATGCAGGACTCGCATCTGAAGAGCGGACTGCACAACCGCATGAGCGTGGACTTCGCCGGGCATGGCAAGGTGCACATCCGGCTGTTCAACTACTATGAGCTGGTGGCACGCAGCCTGGCCTGCCAGCACCCGATGCCGGAGTCCGTGGTGGAAACGACGCCGCTGGCGGAGCATTATGTGATCGTCGGGTTTGGCGCCTTTGGTCAGAATGTCGCGCTCAAGCTCGTCAAGATGGGGCAGCAGCTGGTGCATGACATTCATGATGCCGATAAACCGTGGAAGGTGGTGAAGCCGAAAGTCACCGCGATCGATATGCGCGGAAACTACGCGGCAGACGCCTTTCTGCGCGCGCACCCCAGCTTCACCGACCAGTGTGACTGGCGGCTCATTCCCCACTCCTGCGAGTCGTCCGGGTTTCTCGATCTTGAGTTCCTCAGCGATGCGGATGCGAAGGCGAAAACCTCCGTGATTTTCTGCCTGGAAAACGAAGCCGTGAGCCTGCGCACCGCGCTGCTGCTGCGGGACATCTGCCGCGCTGACGAAAAGAAGGGCAAGGATGTGGACTCCATCTACCTGCGCCTTTCACGCCCGGATCGGCTGGGACAGGTGGTGGCCAATCTGGCGAAATCCCCCGGCAAGCCACACCTGCATTTCTTTGCTTCTGACGCTGTGATCTTTTCCAGCAACTCCATCCTGCATCAGCAGCTCGACCTGCTGGCCGCTTACATTCACACGCTTTATCTGCAGGTGGCCGGCCAGGACATACGTCCGGAAAACCTGCCCGCAGCCGCGAGCCAGCAGTGGAGCCAGTTGTCCGAGGAGAACCGGGAATCCAACCGCGACGCCGCCGACCACATCTGGGCGAAGCTGCGCACGCTGGGCTATGCGCTGATGCATGCACCGGCCGGGCAGAAGAACCCGCCCAAACCGAGCGCCACGCTGCTGAAGGAACTGACAGACCGCGAGGAAGAACTGGCCCGCGCGGAGCACTGCCGCTGGATCACTTCCAAAGTTCTTGCCGGCTGGAAGTATGGCCCGAAGACGACGACTCAGGCAGAGCTGGCCAAAGGCATGCCGAAGTTCCATTCAGACATCAAGGACTACGATGACCTGGCGGAGAGCACCAAAGAAAAAGACCGCGTGAACATCCGCGCCATCCCTGCCCTGCTGCGTGAAGGCAGGCTCATCGCCACGAGGTATAAGATCGCCGCGAGTGAGCAGGTTTGATCTTGCCGGCTTTTTTGCACTTCTCCCTTTCCAAGCATGAGTTCTGCTGAAGACATCATCCCGTGGAACCAGCTGCTTGATGCGCGAAATGAATTTAACCCCTGGACGTTGAATTGAAGTCAGAACATGAACGACAGCACGCCCTCCAATGAAGTGAAGCCGCACTTTCAGTACTGGGCTTTCATCAGCTACAGCAGCAAGGACCGCGCGTGGGCGCAGTGGCTGCACCATGCGCTGGAGACTTACCGGCTGCCGGTGCAACTGCTGAAGCATCCCACGCCCATGGGCGAACATGCACCGAGGCGCTTCAAGCCTTTGTTCTGGGATCGTGCGGAGCTGCAGGCGCACCATGATCTGGGCGAACTCATTGAGCGCAGCCTACGCGTTTCACGCTACCTGATCGTCATCTGCTCGCCTCATGCCGCGCAGTCGCCCTGGGTGGAGAAGGAGATCCAGACCTTCCAGCAGATGCACGGCCGGGAGCGCGTCTTGTCGATCATCGTCGCTGGAGAGCCTGGCGCGAAAGACGACACCAACTGCTTTCCACCTACACTCCGTGCCCACGAACCAAAGGCTCCCGACGCCCGTAAGCAAGGTGACGGTAAGACCAATGCCAAGCTCATGCTGCTGGCGACGATGCTGGGGGTGAACTTTGATGCGCTGAAGCGGCGTGAGCAGGAGCGGAGGATGAAGATGCTGATGGCGACACTGGCAGGCACCATGATGGTATTGGCCTGCATGGGGTGGTTGGCCTGGCGCGAGTCGGTTGCACGCAAAGCAGAAACCATCGCTAAGCAAGCTGCGGAGGCTCAGACCCGTCGCGCTATTGAATCAGAGATGATCGCCAAGCAACAAAAGAAAACGGCAGAGGCCCAAACACTCCGCGCAACCAACGCTGAAAAAGCAACTCAGGCACAGCTAGTCGAAAGCAACCGCCAACTCGAGCGCTCCCAAGTTGAGGAAGGACGTGCCTGGCTGGAGCGCGGACGAGCCGCCCTCAACAAAGGCGATCACCTCAGCGCGCTCATGCTGGCGGGACGCGCCGTCGGCTACCAAGGCTATGGACGTGGCCCCCAGGAGGCACTGCCGTTCAGCGACGCCTTCCCGCTGCTGCTAGCGAATCCCATGCGCGACCCTACCGCCGAGAAGGAGCGTGCAGCCGAGGCCCTCGGCGTCACGCAATTCCTCGACTCCGTTCGGCCCACCCATCTCCCTCTCTGGACGGGCGCCATGAAAAGCGATATCGATTCCGTCGCCTTCAGCCCCGACGGCACGCGCCTAGCTAGCGGCTCCGGTGACAAGACGATCAAGCTCTGGGATACCGCCACGGGCAAGCAACTCGCTAACCTCGAGGGGCACGAAGTGTCGGTGACTAGCGTCGCCTTCAGTCCCGACGGCACGCGCCTAGCCAGTTACTCCTTTGACGAGATCAAGCTCTGGGATGCCGCCACGGGCAAGCAACTCGTCACCATTGAGGGGCACACGGATAGTTTGGTTAGCTTTGCCTTCAGCCCCGACGGCACGCGTCTGGCCAGCGGCTCTTTGGACATGATTAAGCTCTGGGATAGCGCCAAGGGCAAGGAACTCGCCAGCATCAAGGGTCCCAAGGGTTATGTGCATAGCGTCGCCTTCAGTCCCGACGGCACGCGCCTGGCCAGCTGCTCCGAAGATGACAAGACGATCAAGCTATGGGATCCCGCCACGGGCAAACAACTCGCCAACCTCCAAGGGCACACGGATTCTGTGAGTAGCGTTTCATTCAGCCCAGACGGCACGCGCCTAGCCAGCATCTCCTTGGACAACACGATCAAGCTCTGGGATACCGCCACGGGCAAGGAACTCGCCAGCATCAAGGGGCCCAAGGGTCATGTGGTTTGCGTCGCCTTCAGCCCCGACGGCACGCGCCTGGCCAGCGGCGCCGAAAATGACAACACGATCAAGCTTTGGGATACCGCCACAGGTAAGCAACTCGCCAGCCTTCAGGGGCATACGCGTTTTGTGTGGAGCGTCGCCTTCAGCCCGGACGGCACGCGCCTGGCCAGCGGTGGCAGTGATAATATGATCAAGCTATGGGATACCGCCCCGGGCAGGCAACTCGCTAGCCTCCAGGGGCACACGAATTCTGTGAGTTGCGTCGCCTTCAGCCCAGACGGCACATGCCTAGCCAGTGTAGATCGCGTTCTTTTCAGTCCCGACAGTACTCGCGTGCCCCGCCACGGCCATCACAGCACGATCAAGCTTTGGGATACCGCCACGGGCAAGGAACTCTCCAACCTCCAGTACACTGATCAAATCATTGACATCTCCTTCAGCCCTGACGGCACGCGCTTGGCTAGTTGCAGTGATGACAGCACGATCAAGCTCTGGGATACCGCCACGGGCAAGCAACTCGTCAACATCCAGCACACTGATCGAGACAGTAAAATCGCCTTCAGCCCGGACGGCACGCGCCTGGCCAGTTACAGTGGTGACAGCACGATCATGCTCTGGGATACCGTCACTGGCAAGGAACTCGCCAACCTCCAAGGGCACACTCAGGAAGTACTCAGCGTCACTTTCAGTCCAGACGGTGCGCGCCTGGCCAGCGGCGGCCATGACAGGACGATCAAAATATGGGACACCGCCACAGGCAAAGAGCTCGCGAGCCTTCATGGGCACAAGGATTATGTGAGTAGCGTCGTTTTCAGCCCTGACGGCAGGCGCCTTGCCAGCAACTCCGAAAATGACAAGACTATCATGCTCTGGGATACCGCTCTGGGCAAGGAACTCACCAGCGCCATGCCTGAAGAACTGGCCGCCGCAAAGCGATGGCTTGCCGCCAGAGACCGCAGCCTACACCCCGACCAACACCGGATGGCGGAAATAGGCATCCCGGGGACAGATTACAAGACTATTTTCATCGCCCCAAATCCTCCGCAGCTCGACCTCACCGCGCCCCTGCGTGCCAGTTTGCTCGCCTTGTCAGGCCGTGAACTCCAGTTCCCAGAGGTCAAGCAAACCACTCCCATGCTGCATGTCCGCCAAGACACGCTTGCGCAGCTCGCCGATCCCAAACTCACCCCCGAACGATACGCCGAGCTGCGCATGGAACTCTGCACCAAGTCCAGCCAGTTCCGCGCCGCCACTGCGCTGTGGCAGCGGTTGTTGCAGGTTGAGTGGCCCGGCTTTGAAGGGGCCACGGTGACGAAAGACCAAGCGCCCGAGACGATTCCTGCGGACAGCCCAATCCGCCGCCTCTATCTGCTCGCTTTGATCGATGCGACGAAGCATCCGCTGATTCACGGGCATCCCACCATCTGCCAGACGGCGGCGCAGATCGTGCCGGTGCTGACGCGGGAGATGATCGTGATGCCGACGGTCTCGCTGGCGATGATGAGTCTGATGCAGGCGCTGGCGAAGGACGAGAGCGCGGAGATGGGCGGACCACGTGCGGCTTTGATGAAGCGTCTGGAGGAGGTGGCGGCGAAGGAGTGGCTGGCGGTGCTGAGGGAGAGTACGGCGGCGGGGAAATAGCGGAGGGGGATCTTTGTACGTGCGATTGGTGTGAGCATTGATGGATTGCACCTTCCCTGCCCGCTTCGCATCCATTGTTCCGTTGCAAGTTGAGGCGCGGCGGTTGAAATGCGGGGATGCCTGAGATGAGTACTCCCACTGCTTCCACCACTGCGCCGAGACAATATGCGGTTTTCATTTCGTACCGGCATGCGGACAATCTGGAGATGGGGCGGAAGTGGGCGAACTGGCTGCATGAGGCGCTGGAGAGCTATGAGGTGCCGCCGGATCTGGTGGGGAAGACGAGTCTGCGGGGAGACAAGGTGCCGGCGTCGCTGTATCCGGTGTTTCGGGATGAGGCGGAGCTTCCGGCGGATGCGGACCTGAGTACGAATATTCGCCGCGCTTTGGAAAACAGCGGGCTGCTGGTGGTGCTGTGTTCGCCACGGGCGGTGCAGTCGCGGTTTGTGGCGGATGAGATTCGTTACTTTAAGGAGCAGGGGCGGAGTGGCCGCATGCTGGCGCTGATGCTGGATGGGGAGCCGAATGCGAGTGATGATCCGGCGAAGGTGGAGTTGTTTGGCGCGGCGGCGGAGTGCTTTCCGGAGCCGCTGCGGTTTGGCGTGGCGGGTGAGGGCGATCCCACGAATATTGACTGGACGGCACGGACGGAGCCCATCGCGGCGGATGTGCGGCCGGGCGGGCATTGTGCGCAGGGCTGGACGACGGCGGCGGCTTATCGTGAGCAATTGGTGAAGGAGGGTAAGCTGACGGCGCGGCAGATCGGCAGCGCGGTGCATGAGTACGGGGAGCGGCTGGAGCTGGCGAAGCTGAAGGTGATCGCGGGGGCGCTGGGGCTGCCGCTGGGGGAGCTGACGCAGCGGGACAAGGCTTTCCAACTGGCGAAGGCGAAGCGGCGGCAGAGGGTGATCGCGACGGCGGCGGTGGTGTTTGGCGTGCTGGCGGTGCTGGCGGCGGGTGCGGGGTGGGTGGCGTGGGAGATGCGTGGCCGGGCGGATGCGAAGGCGCATGAGCTGTCTGACACGCTGGGCGTCTACTCGTTTTATGAGGGGACGAACCGGCTGACGAATCATGAGACGACGGGCGAGGCGCTGGCGTATCTGGCGCGGGGTGCGCGGGAGTATGGGAATCAGAATTGTGCGGATCGCATCCTGACTTTCATCCAGCAGAGGCCGCTGTGGGTGCTGGTGCCTTCGGACAAGAAGCGGGCGGCGGTGGCGGCTCCTGCAAAGCCACCAGCTTCTGGTATCCAGGGTCCGGCGATGCCGGAGCTGAAGCCGGGGGTGCTGTTTACGGTGGCGGGGCCGGAGGGCATGATGGCGGCGGCCTGGGGAGATGTGGATGCTGACCCGGGCTCACCAAGTTACTTCCGCATATGGGATGGGAAGGGCAAGGCGCTGACGGCGTGGATCGAGCCGAAGTTTGAGGCGATGAACTGGCAGGGCCAGATCTCTGATGTGGTGTTTTCTCCGGACGGCCTGTACGTGGCGGTGCGGGTGCGGCGCTGGCGGGAGCCGGAGTTTCTGCAGGTGTTTCAGGTGAGCACGGGCAAGCTGGTGGGCGATACGCTGGTGGCCTCTGGGGAGGGGTCCAATGTGCAGAGCGCGAGTTTTACGCATGTGTCCTTCACGCGCAGCCGGGCGCGTGGTGATGAGAAGAACGGGACTCTACTGGCGGGGAGCTCACGCGGGGATGCGTACTGGATGGATCTGACGGTGTCGTCTGAAGGCGAGGCGACGGCTTACCAGGAGGCGCTGGTGCCACACCACTATGCGGTGTGGGCGGTGGCGCTGGTGAAGGATGGTGAGGAGAAGAACGGGGACTACCAGCTGATGGTATCGGCCTCCGAGGACGGGAAGATCAATCTGACGCGGGCCGGGGACAGCCAGCGGGGCCTCCAGGCGGGCACTTTGAACGCGGGAGGAAAGGTGGAGGAGCTGTATGTGGCGGAGGATGGCGCGGTGGAGGTGGTGGTGGCGGGGAGCAGGCAGATGCGGCTGGTGAAGATTCCGAATCTGGACCTGGGGCTGAAGCTGCCGGAAGTGCCGGTGTATGAGGTGGCGGAGTCGAAGCCGGGGGAGAGCGTGATCGCGGCGAAGTCGGGGGCGAAAGTGCAGTTTACGATTCCGGACGGGCCGTCAGAGGAGCAGTCGCCGGTGTATGCGCAGGTGCGGGTGCAGCCGGTGCCGCTGTGTGTGCGGGTGACGCACCTGGACAAGAGTGTGGCGTGCTACGGGCTGGATGCGGCGTACAAGCACCGCCTGCTGGCGAAGGGCGCGGGCAGCCTGCTGACGCTGCCGCTGCGTGGCGGTGCGCCGGTGGATGTGGGCAGGGAGATCGCGGACATCACGCCGGGTGCGGGGGATGCGGCGCTGGCGGTGGGGTTTGCGGACTTCAGCTACCGGGTGTTTTCCCCGAGCACGGGAGAGCCGGTGAGCGCGCTGATGGATGAGAAGCTGTTCTTTGCGCAGGGCGGTCAGCCGGATGCGGTGGAGTCGATGCGGCTGTCTCCGTCCGGTACGCGGCTGCTGACGCGTACGCAGCACTGGGAACCACCGAATGTGATGGTGAACTATCTCATGGTATGGGACTGCGCGACGGGGGTGCCGATGGGTGACCGCTGGATGGATGCGGATGAGGGTTTGGAGGATCCGCCGAAAGACCGGAGGCTGTTCGTTGATGATGTGAGCGTGACGGCGGGCGGGGTGCTGCGCTACCACGCGCAGGCGGAGGAGTTTGCGGTGCTGGCGGAGATCGCGGAAAATCTGGGCGGTCTGCGGCTGACGCAGTCGCGGGAGTTTCAGGTGGTGGCGCAGCAGCCGGAGGTGGTGAAGGGGCTGTTTGGGAGGCTGCGGGGGAAGTGAGTGGTGTGGTGATGAGCGGCTGCGGGAGCTACCGCTTTCGAGCGTTTTGTGGTGGACGGGTGGTGAGAGGCTGGCGAGGGAGCACCGGCTATTTGGAGTGCGGTCGCGCAGATGCACGGCGCAAGCCTGCATCGCAGCTACCGCTTTCGAGCGTTTTGTGGTGGACGGGTGGTGAGCAGCTGACGAGGAATCACCGGCTGCCGCTTTCGGGTGGTTGCTGGTATGCGTGAGTCACCGAGGACGGCGAAAGCGGTAGCTGCGTTCGTTCCTCACTTCGCGACCGCAGTCCATATCGGAGGCGGGCATGCGGGGCGGTGGGATGGAGCATCGAACATCGAGGTGGTGGCGGGCTCTTCACCACTTTCAGCCGGGCTTCACACGAACCACTCGGCTTCCATCTGGAGGCGGCACCATTCGCGGTGTTCGTTGTTAAAGAAGTGCTCGCTGTAGGCGATGTGATTGAGGGTCTGATTGACGCTGGTGGCGCCGGCGTTGCCGCGGGCGATGTAGTCGTCGATGGCGAGGGCTTTGGCGCGGAAGAGGTTCCGGCTGCGGGGGGCCTCAAAGGCGGCGAGCCAGGCGCGGAAACCGAAGCCGATGACGGGGAGCACGGCGGCGAGGGCGATGCCGAGGATCTCGTAGGTGAGTTCGTTGGCGGTGGTGCCGTGGGCTGCGGGCGCGCCATGGGCGACGTCCATGACGGTGCCTCCGGCGGCGGCATGGGCGGCTTCGATGGCGGGTGCGGCGTGGGCGGCGGTGCCGGTGAGGAGCCAGTCATGGACGCCGTGCCACACGGAGTGCATGCCGTGGATGAGGACGATGATGACGCTGAGGGCGAAGATCCAGAGGCCGACTTTGAGATCGACGATCCATGAGCGGCTGTGGGCTTTGTTGGACTGGTGCTCGAAGTAGTGGCGCTGGAATTCGAGGCGCTTGATGCGGTAGAAGATGGAGAGGGCCTGGAGATCTGGCAGGGGGACGGCGCAGGTGACGGCACCGGGGAGCACGGGATGGAGGGTTTCGTTTTTCTGGGCCCAGTGGTGCGCGGACTTGGTGTCGATGGCGGTGAGGGCTTTGATTTCGCCTTCAAGCTTCTTTTTCCATGCGGGAAAGTCTGACCAGAGCTCGGGCCAGGAGAGGGCGGTGAATTTGAGGATGCGGAGGCGCTCTGCGCACTGGCGGTGGGCGAGCCAGCCGTGGTGGAGGTGAAAGTAGAAGCCGCCGATGACGGCGAGCGCGGCGATGACGACGGAGAAGGTCTCCATGAGGCCGAGCAGCATGGTGTCACTGCGGTAGGTGAGCTGGACGATGGCGAAGAGGATGCCGGCGATGCCGGGCCAGATGGCGATGGCGGCGGTGCGGTGGTGCCACTTCTGCTTGCTGAGGGCGCGGGCGTCTTCTTTCTGCCAGGCGGGGTAGACGGTGGCCTGGAACTCCTGCAGGGCGGCGCGGGCGCGATCTAGCTGCGGGAGGTTTTGCTCCAGCCAGTCGATCTCGGGCTGGTCATCCATGTCAAAGGTCCAGGAGCGGGGGCCGTTGCTGCGGGCATCGGTGGCGCAGCTGTTGAGGTACTTCTCCCAGGCGGCGAGGGCCTGGGTGCCTTCGATGGTGAAGATGCCGTCCCGGGGCTCGATGCGGTGGCCAAGCTTGAGGATGGTCTTGAGGGTGCCGACGGCGGTGTGGCGGTCGAACTCTTTTTCGGAATCGGGGAGCTGATCGTAGGGGACGAGGCAGGGGTGCTCTTTTTTGGTGTCGTCGCGCTGGGGGCCGTAGCGCCAGCCCTGGGCGATGCGTTCTTTGGCCCAGAGTTCGTGGATGTTTTCCGCGAGCTGCTCATTGAGGCCGGTGAGCTGGTCTGTGAGCACCACGTTCGCGGTGTCGATGGGTGCGGGGGTGTAGGTGGAGTCAGACATGCGTGCTGGCGCTTCCCCGGTGCGGGTGCTGCGGAAGTGGAGCAACTGGGGGCGGGACTGGCAAGCAGGATTCTTCAAATAGCGGCTTTTGATGTAGTTCGGGGGCTGGGGGTGAGGACGAAACGCGGATGCGTCCTCCCCTGCCCTGCGGCGGGGTGGTTTGAGAGGGGTGGGCACGCTCGACTTTGCCGCAGAGGGGCAGAGGGGCAGAGGGGCAGAGGGGCAG